>VTLG01009756.1_pt1 | contig 19984 bp, 30 predicted proteins | sample 4694571 | NCBI WGS metagenome assembly VTLG01 (sample SAMN12604809, study PRJNA352737) | marine metagenome | biome: ENVO:00000447; feature: ENVO:00000209|ENVO:00000569|ENVO:01000036; material: ENVO:00002151; isolation source: viral sequences binned using virsorter ... | reverse complement strand
AAGGTGAGCGGATGTGGCTGCTGGCCAAGATGAGTGACAATAACCCAATGGAAATTATTCCGGGGGACGTGGTCGACAAGTACCTGTTGCTTACCAACGATCATACCGGGAGCCACGCTGTGCTTGGCTCGTTTACGCCTATTAGGGTTGTATGCAATAACACCCTAACCGCTGCGGTTCGGGATGTTATCAAAGGTGGCAACACCGTTAGGGTTAAGCACGTTGGCGACGTAGTAGACCGGCTAAACTTTGCCGGCAAAGTGATGGCCCAAGCCGGGGTTTTCTATGATGAGGTTAAAAACCTTTTCCAAGCATTTGCGAAAAAGCAATTGAATGGTGAGCAGACCCGGACTTACATACACCGTTCCTTGTTTGACGACAACAAGGAGACAAAGAGTCGCACCACAAAGGTGGACGAGGTTGAGGGGTTGATGCACACAGGCCGAGGCAGCGACATTTCTGGTGTACGAGGCACGGTGTGGGGAGCATACAATGCCGTCACAGAGTATTTAGACCACCACAAAGAATACCGTGGTGGCACAGCAAAGAGACTTGAGGCCTCGCAGTTCGGAACCGGGCTGCACCTCAAAAAGAAGGCTCTTGCAATAGGTGCAGAGATGGTGAGCTACGGCAAGGAGGTCGAGCTTAATTAGCACCTTCTGAATTTAGGTGGCGACTCCCTCTTTAGGCAATGACGGGACGTACAAGCGGGATCGCTGCCTAATATAGACATAATGTTGTCATAGCAACAGCGGTTGATACCTCCCGCACGAAGCGGGGGGGCCGCTGTTTGGGTCGCGTCTTTTATGAATGGGGACGCGGCCCTTTTTTATTTTTCAAAAGAGAAAGGACTAAATGAAAACAGCACAATCAGAATACCTAACAGGCAGGTTAGAAAAAATTGTAAAAGACAAGTATGATTTGGAGGTATCCGTTACCTATAGCAAAGAAACCTCCGAAATGGCTTACACCACCTTGGTCACGGAGTGGTTAACTTTCTCACGGAAAGAAGCCGATTACCCTTGGAAAGAAAAAAAGCTCTACCTACATGGCTCTATCGCTAGGTGGGAAAAAGAAAACCGGGGATTTAAGTTTTCAACGGATGAAAAAGTGCTCAAGCACATAGCGATGAGAGTTGTGGCGCACTTTGACCTAGCCGAATATGCCCAGAACAAAGGGTGGGAAAAAAGAAAGGAAATTAAAAATGGAAGAACTTAAAAACATACAAGCATCTGCTGAATCTGGCGAAATAGCTTTTTGGGCTTATCGGGATGAAGCGCACGACGATGGTGCGATGGATGATGTGGGGACTAGGGAAACAATCACCCGGCTAATAACCAGCTTGGGGCATCTGGCAGATGTTTATGAATTGGATTACGAGAAATGCGTTAATGAGGCGCTTTGCGTATTTAACAATGAAAGGAGAAACAAATAATGGTTACAGAGCAAACAGTAGGCAACGTCATGATGGTGGACGGTTGTGTGTGGCTCCAGTTGGGGCATATTGAGAAGTACCGCCCTAAAGTCTGGAAAGGGCCAACGCCGCCAGATGCTACGCCAGAAACTTGGCCGCCCGAACAAATAAAGGATAAGCGCATATTCGTAAACCTCGGCGATATTATTAGTGTCGGCGCGGGGGATGGTAACAATGCCGCTGTTTTGGTTAGCGGCGGGGAGACAATCCACGTTTCCACTTCAATTACTGAAACGATGCAGTTAATTGAGGAAGCTACACAGGCCTTTATGAAATCACCATGAAGATTAAAACTGATATTTTACACCTCAAACCGTGCCCTTTTTGCGGCAAAATGCCCGAATTAACAACCAAGGCATGGACAGGTGGAGCTTGGGGTTATGAGCGTCACAGGGTTGGGCAACTGGAATGTGAACCGTGTGGCTTAAAAATGAGGGCTGATTCTCAAAATTTGAGTTCATCTGTGCAAGAAGTGGTTGAACAATGGAATCAAAGAAGTAAATGCAGAAAAATAAGAAAGGTAATACTAAATGTTTAAGAAAATAAAAGCAGGGCAACTAGCAACAGAAAGGAACACAAATAAATGATCTGGAACAAATATGACATCAACACAAATCCCAAGTGGGAATGGCATCTTGCGGTGATGCCTGAGCTAAAAGCTGAAGAGCGCGAAGCTTACATAAGGGAATCAATGCGGGAGTACAAGTGCTCCCGCAAAGCAGCGGAGATGGCGGTTGACCAAACCACAAAAGATGAGGTGTATATGAACCACTATTACCAAGTTAATATAACTTATACGACGAACCCCGACAAAATAAAAGTGGCTCACCTTTCAATTAAGAACCGAAAGAAAACGCCGATACGTGATTGGCGAGACTTGCAGCAAATTAAAAACGACCTTGTAAGCCCAGAGTGCGAAGGGGTTGAGCTTTTTCCAAAGGAGTCCAACCTAGTGGACACAGCAAACCAGTTCCACTTGTGGGTAGTCTGCGACCCGACCTTTAGCTTTCCTTTTGGGTGGCATCAAGGGAGGAGGGTTACGAATAGCGAGTCGCTTGGATCAAAGCAAAGGGCAAACCCGGCGTTTGATGAGGAGGTGGCGGCATGAACCAATGCAACGTTTGTGGGTTAAATGTGCCAAAACACGATTCAAGCATTGAGCTTGGATTGTTGACGGGGGAGCTGGATAAGGACCAACCTTGGAGGTTTGTCTATCGGGATAAGCATATAAAATGCAGCCCAAGCAGGGCGCAAAGAATTATTCATCCCGCATACCCTCAGGTGTTTGACGACAGGGAGTCGTTTGACATTCGGCTTTGGGACGAGGAGAGCAAAAACAAATCGGTGAAAATATACACCGACGCTTGGGTTAAGCTTCAAGAGGCAGAAAACCCATCTTGGAAGGAGGATAAATGAGTTTAAAAATAAAAAGTAAAAAAGAGCTTGGACGCAATGCATTAGCAATGCATGGTGGTGAGGTGCTGACTGACCGGCCCTCGTTGTGGGTGTTTATTGGCTACGCTACCTTTGCGGCGGTGCTGGTTGGTTGGTGCATGACTTCCACGGTTGGCTGGGAAACAACCCTTGGCATTATCGCCATCCACATAATAACCACCTTTCTATTGTGCTACTTCAAAGCACACCCAGCCGACCTGTCACTTTTGAAACCGGTGAGTGCCGGTGGAAAAAAAACCGGGGAAGCCAATCCATTTGGAGACTTCCCCGGTAAACCCAAGCAATTAAAAACAAACACTAAAAAGAAATGAGTAATAAAACCGAAAAACAAAGCAAGAACGAAATTACGATAAAAGAGCATCTTCAGTCTGATGCGTTTAGGGAAAAGGTTGAAGCGGCTTTACCGGCCCACTTAACGCCTGACCGTTTTGTGGGAGTGGCCCTGACCTGCCTGACCCAAAACCCGGATTTGGAGAAGTGCACCCAGAAGTCTCTTTTTAAGTGCCTTCTGCAGTTATCGCAGCTGGGGCTGGAGCCGGATGGACGCAGGGCATACCTCATCCCTTATGGAGACGAATGCACCCTGCAATTAGACTACAAGGGGATTGTGGAGCTTGTGCTGCGGAACGGCGACGTTTCGCGGATTCATGCCGACGTGGTCTATCAAAAGGAATACGACAGCGGCGATTTTGTTTATGATCGCGGGAAGGTGACGACTCACCGTAAAAGTTTGGATTCTGACTTGGGCAAAGTGATTGCCGTTTATGCCGAGGTAGAGTTTAAAGATGGAACGAGCAAAGCGGAAATGATGAGGGTGGACGAGGTTGAGGCTGTTCGATCTTCTAGCAAAATGAAAAACAGCGGCCCTTGGACTAAACATTGGAACGAGATGGCCAAAAAAACCGCTTTTAGGAGATTGGCAAAATGGTTGCCGCTATCGCCGGAAGTACGTCAGAAAATTGAAATTGACGACGACCAGTTTGAAAACATGAAGCGAGCCAAAGCCGTTCAGCCTGTCAGACCAATGCTGGGTGGAGCCAATAAGGAGATTGCTGGCGAAGTTGTTGCTGAGGTTGCACAGATTGAACCTGACACCGGAGAGGCAACGACATGAAAAAGGACGAGAGAAGCGGTTGCCCAAGCGCATCCGCTTTTAGTCGTTACCATCGTTGCAAAGGTTCGTTCACCCTCTGCAAGGCTGTTCCCGATGAACCCCCATCACCGGGGGCGACTCGGGGAAGCAATGTGCATGGTGCGCTTGCCGGAGAAATACCAATTACAAAGCTCTCCATTGATGAGCAGCATACGGTTGAGGAGCTCACCGTGCAGGAGGAAATGCTTTTGAACGAAGTTTTTCTGCCCGGAAACAGCTATGCTTATGGGGAGTGGAAGATTGAAAAAAGATACGTTGAAAAAAGAATGTGGCACGATGCCAGCGAATCGCGTTGGAGCGGAAAAGCAGACAAGTTGTTTGTCTTAAAACAAGAGAAGGACGGAAAGGTAAGAACGGCTGGACTAGTTTTAGACTACAAGTCAACCCGGTATGCGGAACCTGCCGAAGAGAATATGCAGCTGATGGCATTAGCGACTTTGTTCGATTACGACCAAGGGTGCATTTTTGATGAGATGTTTGTTGGATTGGTTTACCCGGATGGGTGGGACTTGGCAGCGTATGACATGGATACCCTTCAAGACATAGCTGAACAACTGAACCAGTTGGTGGATCAAATCACAATTAGCCACACAAACGTAAGAACGCCATCGCCGGAGGCTTGTAGATGGTGCAAGGCAAAAAGCATTTGCCCAGAGGCTAGGGGCGAGGTCAAAGCGTTGGCCAAGACAGAAGCTTTGGGGGTGATTCCGGTGGCAGATATGCCTCGGCTTTTAAACAGTTGCACAACCGCCGAGTCCGTTATTAAGGAAATAAGAAACCAAGCCAGAATTGCTATTGAAAATGGGCAGCAAATTGATGGGTGGGAACTTAAACCCGGACACGTTCGGAGGAAGATTACAGACACGGAAACAGTATACCAAAGGGCTGCTTGCCTTGGGGTAGACGGACAGATGTTTAGCAAGCAGGTAACCATTTCCAAAAAGGATTTGGAGAAGCTGGTCAGGGATGAATTAGAGTACGAAGGGAAACAGGTTGCAGACACCGTTAAAGAGCTGATGGAGGGCTGCACGACAGAAACAAAAACCGCCCCGTCTTTACGGGCAAGAAAGGAAAAACAAACATGAAACAAAAGACTGATAGCAGGGTGAAAGCCTACCGCACTTTATTGGTTCCAGAATCAATGCATTCGCGGATCAAGAGAGAAGCGAAGGCAAGAGGGGTTCGGTTGAACCATTTTGTGCCAAGTGTCATTAAAAAAGGATTGGAGGTTACAAATGCCTAGTGAATATGACAACACGAACAAGGGGATACTTTACCCTAATAACTACAAGAAAAGATCAAATCAACCTGACGTAAAGGGCAAAATCAATGTTGACGGGGTTGAGTGTGAGCTGGCCGGGTGGGTTAGGGAAAAGGACGGAACCCGTTACTTTTCTTTGTTAGTTGAGAAAAAAGAAAAGGAAGAACAGCAATTGGATTCTGACCCAATAGGTAGCGTGATCGGTACGCCAAGTGATGAAACCCCAAGCACGGAAGCGGCAGAAACAAAAACCCCAATAAACGACGAGGACGTACCGTTTTGAACATACTTGCAATCGACCCCGGAAAGGGTGGCGGGTTGGCTTATCGTCTTAATGAGGAGGTTCACAGCAAGGCAATGCCTTCAACGAGTGGAGACATTTTGCAGGTGCTGATAACCTTCAAGGCTTTATCAAATGGTAAGCCTGTCTGTTACCTTGAGGACTGCGTAAAATATGCAGGCAACAATCAGTCCGGCAGTTCAATGGTGGTTTACGGAAGGAACTACGGATTTTTGGAGGGTGCGCTAATGGCCTTGGGCATCAAGCTTTACTTGGTTCGACCACAGGAGTGGCAGAAGGAGTTGAAACTTGGGACGAGAGGAAAGCTCACCAAAACTGAATGGAAGAACAAAAAGAAATCTCTTGCTCAACGGCTGTACCCAACCGAGGCAATTACCGACAAAACAGGAGACGCATTGTTAATATTAGAATATGCAGCAAAGAAAGGAGAAACATGACAGCAGCACAAAAACCCAAAAAACATATTGCAGAACAGTTTCCGCTTCCCCTTTACCCAAACTCTCCGGGATTTAAGAACCGGGACAAGGGAGGGCCAAGCCGAAGGGCTGCAATGGAGATGAAACCAAAAGCCCCTACATTGAGGGATCAATGCTTTAGGCTCATTTGCCAGTTTCCCATGACCGCTGACGAGGTGGCAGAAAACATGGGCAAGTCAATCTTATCAATAAGGCCCAGAATAGCGGAACTCTCCAAGCTGGGGAGCATTGAGGATTCCGGGCAGAGAAGGACAAACGAAAGCGGGAAGGTGGCGACAGTTTGGAGGGTTAAGCAATGAAGCATATTAAGTTTGATGCCAGAGGCTTAATCTCAGACTCGGACATGGTGATATTCAGCCTGTCGGAGCTTGGTTGTTATATTCGGCTAATGTCTCACTATTGGCTTAATGGAGAATTACCTAAAAATTCCATCTCTCTCGCTAAACTTGCTGGGTGTTCGATAGGTGAGTTTAAAGAAGTTTGGCCAAAGGTAAGCCAGCATTTTGATGAAGGCCCAGAGGGGTTTAGTTGCCCGGATCTTGACGAAAGCAGAGGCAAGGCAAAAGAAATGAGCGACAGAATGTCGAACGTTGCAAAGGCTCGATGGTCTAAAAGAAGGGGTGGCTCATGACAAAATCACCAGCGTTTCAGTTCTACCCCGGCGATTGGTTGTCGTCGCTGAGGGTGAGCCTGATGACATTGGAGGAGGAGGGAGCGTACATTCGGCTGCTTTGTTATTGCTGGAAACATGGCGACCTCCCAGCCAGCCCGGAAGAATTAGCCCGACTAATAGGCAAGGGGGCTACCCCGGAGCTGGCCAGCAAGTTGTTGGATATGTTTGAATCCAAGGGTGGTTCAAGGGTGGTTCACGAAAGGTTGGATTTTTTAAAAGCCGAGAGAGAGGCTTGGATTGAGAAATCCAGACAGGGCGGAATCAAATCTGCAGAAAAACGCAAAAAGCTTAAAGAAAACGCAAACTCAATTAAGCACCCTTCCAAGGGTGGTTCAAGGGTGGTTGGAACGGTGGTTGAGGATTGCTTGCAACCAAAAGGCAACACTTCTTCTTTATCTTCTAATAACAGCTCACACTCTTTTGCTGAAGATCCTTCGTTGGATGAGGTTTTAGCTTATGCTGGAACAATTGGCTTGGTGGAGTGGAGGGCCAAAGATTGGTGGCTTAAGATGGAGGCAGAGGGCTGGATGAGCGGAAAGTATGGCTCAAGGATCACCAATTGGCAAGCTGGTTTGACCCGGATAAAAATGTATTGGGAGGCAGACGGTAAGCCGATGCAAAGGCCCGGAACGGCGATAGCAGATAGTGGTGAAACACCAAAGATGCCTATTTGGAAACGAATACAAGTATTGCTTGAGGAGATAGAAACTCACCCCGGCAATAGCGAATCAACCTTTTACAAGGGTGGGGAGGAAAACAAAAAGGCGTTTAAAGCCCTTAAAAGGAAGCTTGCAGAATTAAAAACACAGGAAAGAATGGCTGCGGCTAATTAGTGAACGAGATAAATACAAGCAGATACGGTTTAATTGGCCGCGCTACGGTCTGCGGCTCATTTTTATTTGTCGCTAGTATGATGTGATGGTAAACAAACAAAAACCGCTTAAACAAGAGATTTCGACCCCCCTTGGCGGGTCAGCAACTTTTAAAGTCCTTATGTTGCTGGCCTTGCCTTGGGGGGGTTTTTTTTGTGCCTATGAAACCAAAAAATAAAAAACAAGCTCCGAGCCTAAAGCTGGGTGAGCTGAAGAGGGTAAAAAATGATGGAAGAATTACATCTGCCCAGAAGGAGTACTGGGTTGTGCATTGCACCCTAAAGGGCGAGTCGGTCACGCTAATGCTTACCAAGTCGCAGTTGTCTGACCTCCAAAAGAGGGCTGAAAGAAACCCGGAAGATATTCCACCCAAGGGCAAGGTGAATTTCTTTGCCAAATTATTCGGAGCTTAATGTACGAATATAACGCAAAGGTCACAAGGGTGGTTGATGGGGATACCGTTGACGTCGATATTGATTGTGGGTTTAAGACCATCAAGCAAGAGAGGATACGACTTCACGGCATAAATGCGCCGGAAACCAGAACGAGGGACAAGGCTGAAAAAGCGGCAGGGTTGGCTTCTAAAAAGAGATTGAGCGAATTGCTCACCCAAGCCAAAAGAAAGATAATACTGCAAACCACCAAGGTCGGGCGCGGAAAGTATGGCAGAATTGTAGGAACCTTGCTTCTGCCGGAAACGCTCGAAAACATAAACGAACGGTTAGTGGTTGAGGGACACGCAAAAAGGGCAGATTACTAATGGCGTTGGGTGGACTGTTTGTTAAGCCTCAAAAATTCCTAGATGCTATTAGGGCGTTAGGTAAAAAGAAGCGAATTGCTAAAAAGCTATCAAGCAAGCAATGGGCAAAGATTCCGGCTCAAATTAGGCAAAGAGCCTACTTCACTTCAAATGTTGAAAGCATCAAGTTTTTAAGCAGATCAAAAAAAATGCTGTCTGAATACCTTGCTGGAGCAAGGGAATATGTGACCCGACCAGATGGCACTAGGGTTGTTGCCTTAAAGAAAAACGCAAGAGCGGATTTTATCTTTGAGATGCAACGCTTGGCTAAACAGGAGGGCCTTGGAGATATTCTGCCGCCGGGATTGGATATGAGCCGGGACATGATTACCCGGATGAAGGATGTTGCAAGCGAGAGCCGTTTAAAGCTGATATTCGATACGCAGACGCAACAGGCTCAAGCTTATGGTTACTACAAGCAGGGACAAGACCCGGCTATCCTAGACGCTTACCCGGCTCAAAGGTTTATCCGGGCAGAGCAAAGGAAGGTTCCAAGACCGTTGCACCAGCAGAACCGGAATGAAGTCCGGCGCAAGGACGACATGGATTTCTGGCTGAGAATGAATGACGAAAGCATCGGGGGCTTGGGCGTTCCTTTCGGGCCTTGGGGATTCAACAGCGGCATGGATGTTGAAGATGTAAGCCGGAAGGATGCCATCAGGATGGGGTTAATAGGTGATAATGAAAGCGTTTTGCCCCCGGATGATACTTTTAACAAAGGAGTGAAAGCGGCCGCCAAGGATGTTCCAACTGAATTTCTTAACAAATTTTTGGAAAAGTTGGACATGGATGCGGTTACCACCGGGGACTTTATTCAGCTTATTGAGCATTACTCGGATGCCCCGGCACAGGAAAGGGCCAAGCCGGTTCCGGTTCCCAAGCCAAAGGTGGTGAAAACAAGTGCGCTTGAAAGGTACGAGAGGCAGAAAAAAGAAGTTAACGCCATGCTGAAGGGTTTCCACAACTTGGAAAAAGAGGTGAAAAAAGCAGAAAAGGCCTCGGAAAAAGCATGGATGGTCAGGCGCAACTATGAAGACGAGTACAAAATGCTAAACGACCTTGAGGAACTCAAAAAAGCCCAAAACCTTACTTCTGAACAGGAAAAGTATTTACAAAAAAACCGCAGTAAATTCACCAAAAAGGGATTGGAAAAACTTGAGAAGCAGCAAGACAAAATTGCGATTAGAGAGGAAAAGCTCAGAGAAAAATGGGTTTCATCAGATGAAAAGCTATTTAATAAAATAGCCACAAAGGGAGAGGATGCAGCCAGCGTTGCGCTTACTCCAAGATGGAAAAACGGAAAGCCGAGAGGAAAGAAATTGCCCGGAGATTTGCAGGCTGGAGTGGATGGGTTTAACCAGTTGACGGGAAGAATACAAGCAGAGGCAATCCGGGGGATTGAGCAAGATAGGTTTGGGGAAAATGCACACAGCTTGCTGGAAAGCAATGCGATTACGTTTTTGCCGGAGACAGAGGTTGTGAGGGGCAAAAGAATCAAGAGCAGGGCGTTTTCAAGGCAAAAGTCCGGCATTTTTGTAAGGAAAAGTGCTAAACCTAGAACGGTGGTGCATGAGCTTGGGCATCAGTTGGAGGGGAGGCATCCTAAAATCAAAAAAATGGCCACCGAGTGGCTGGAAAAAAGAATCGAAAACGGTAAAAGGATTATTACCGAAAAAATGAATGCTGCTTCTGATGCCGGAAAGCACAACATGGCTAGGGAGTACGAGAGAAAGCTGCAGAAATATCAGCTCAGAAAGCTGCGGGATATTACAAAGAACGATTTCTACGGCAATGATGAATTGGCTTACGAGGATGATTTTTTAAGCCCGTACATAGGCAAAAAGTACAAATGGGGATCAACTGAAGTTGTCAGCATGGGCATGGAGTGGATGTTTCAAGACCCTGTTTCGTTTCACAGAAAAGACCCCGGACATTTTGATTTGATTTTAAGGATAATAAACGCGGTTTTTGATGTTGAGCGGGATGAGTACCCAGAAAGCTTGAAGCAATGATAACCATTGAGATTTCCGGCGCGGAAGTGGGCCTTGAGGACGGAAAATGGACAGGGCAGACAAAGGAAGCGAAAAGTCTGGCTATATTGCTTCAACTTATCGGAAACAGGTTCCCTTTTAAGGGTGGCGAATATTTTCCAGACCCCGATTGGGAGGAGATGAATTTTGTGTTTGAAGAATTAAAAGGGGGGCCGCTAGGGGAGCCAAGGGTAATTTCAAATACCAATCTGCCTTTAGGTGAACCAGAGGAGGCGATTGGGGGAGAGGTTGAGTTTTGACTTTTTAGCCATGAGCGAAATCAAAGTACATTGCAAACACACTAAAATGGAGGAAGTGGTCAACCTAGTGCCGCATCCACAGAACCCAAACACCCACCCGCCAAAGCAGATTGAAATGCTGGCGAAGATAATACGAAACACGGGATGGAGGAGCCCGGTTGTTGTGAGCACTCGTACCGGGTTTATTGTTTCCGGGCATGGAAGGCTTGAGGCGGCGAAGATATTAAAAGAGGAGAAAGTGCCGATTGATGAACAGGATTTTAAAAGCGAAGCTGATGAGTTTGCTCATTTAGTGGCAGATAACCGAATTGCTGAGTTGGCCGGAATGAGCGATGACAAGCTTACAGAGTTGTTATCCGGGTTGAGTGAACAGGACTATGACTTGGAGCTTGCCGGGTTTGAGAACAATGACGTGGCGAACCTGCTTGAGTTAAAGGATAAAAGCGAGGAGGGGGAAACCAAGTTTTCCGAAGCGATAGGGGAATCCAACAATTACATTGTTTTGACGTTTAAAAACGACCTTGATTGGCTTTCTGCACAATCTCACTTTGAGCTTGAGACAGTAACTGCCAAGCGTCAGAACGGAAAACCGTGGTCAAAGGGCATTGGTAGGGTCATTGATGGAGCCAAATACCTGACAAAAATAACCAAACAGGGGACAGAAGGGTGAGTGAGCCGACAATCATTTCTCCCTCCTACAAGCGGGCTAATGGACTAAAAACCCACAAACTAATTGAAAACGTCACTTATTGCGTCGGTGAGTCCGAAAAGGAGGAATACGAGCAGCAGGGCGTTCAAGTGGTTGCTTGCCCTGATAAGGTGAATGGGAACATTGCCAGAGCTAGAAATTGGATATTGGACAAGTATGCCGACCAAATGCTTGTTATTGTGGACGATGATATTGAAAGAATCGGCAGGCATGAGCCTTGTGGGGATTCTTACCGGGTTAATTGGCTGAAACCCGATGATATTAGCGGATTTATTCAACAAGGATTTGAGTTGTGCGAAGGATTTGGGGCAAGGCTTTGGGGTCTAAACCCAGCCAGCGACAAGGGGGGCTATCGAGAATATACGCCTTTTGGATGCAATTCCTACATAAGCGGATCTTTTTCCGGGTTTATCAAGCCAGAGCTTCGATATGATGAAAGCCTGCCCTTAAAGGAGGATTACGACATGACCATCCAGCAATGTGACACATACCGAAGGGTGTTAAGGCTTAACATGTTTCACATGGTGAAGAATGACCACGGGAATAAGGGGGGATGCGCAAATTACCGAACGCTTGAAAGGGAAAAGGAGCAGTTTCTGCTGTTTCAGAAAAAGTGGGGGAGCCGAATCGTAAAGCGCGATAACGGGAGCAAATCGGATAAAACAAAGGAGGCAAGCTACGATATAAACCCAATTATCAAGATTCCAATAGGAGGAATCTAAATAAAACAGTAATCACTAACACCGGAAAAAAGGAAAAGTTGCATGAGGTTAAGCGATGACCATATCCAAATTTCTCACGGTAAATCCAGCTCACAGCTTCAACCTGACGAAAGATGGGTGAACAAAAAGCAAACCCCCAGACCAAATGGCAAGATTATCGTCTATAAAGACCATATATACAAAAGAAATGGCGAATATTGGTTCGGGAATAAACGCGTTAAAGACATAATAAGGGGAGCCAGAGAGCAGGGGCTAATTGTCGGCCCCCCGGTACACAAGGACTGTCAAGACGTATAACAGTTTCAAACTGATAAACGTAAATATCCATACGTATAACAGTTTAAGCTGATAAACGTAAAAATAAGCAAAATAAACTATTGACTAATCCCAAAGGCACAATGCCAACTCCTTGCCCATGAGCGGTAATGGCGCAACAACGGGAAAACGCTTAACTTCCCCTAAACCAGCGAATAATGGGAAGCACCCCGGAGGCAGACCAAGGTTGGTGTTTGATTTGGACTTGGTTGAAAGGCTTGCTGGAATCAATGCAACCCTCAATGAGATGGGAACGCTGCTAGGCTGCTCGCATGATGTAATCCAGCGTCACATGAAAGATGAGGATAGCGAGTTTCGCGTTGCCTATGAAAAAGGGAAGGCCAAGCTCAAAACCTCGCTCAAGAGAAAGTTGGTTGAACAGGCTATACAGAACGATAATGTGGCCAGCTTGATCTTCGCTTTGAAGAATGTATGCGGATTTACTGACAAGGCAGACGTAAATGTTGAGCATTCCGGGCATTTGGTTACTGATGAAAAGACCTTGATTCGTTCATGGAAGGGGATGCTTGGAGCCCCCAACCCGGAAAACAACTAGAGTGGACAAGGAGAAAAGAGCAGAAGCGTTGTTTAAGCTGATGCTGCCCTACCAGCAAAGATGGGTAGCTGATTCGTCGCGCTTTAAGATATGGCTTAAGTCCCGGCAAATAGGCGGTTCACTTGGTTCAGCGTTTGAGGCGGTAGCAAGCTGCATGGACAAACCTTTTACTGATTGGGTTGTATTGTCGGCAGGCCAAAGACAGTCGGAGGAGTGGATGCTTAAGGGGAACCGCGTGGCCAGAGTGGTTTGCGATGCCTTGGGAATGGGAACGCCGGACTGCAGAAACAGCGAGGTTAGGTTCAGCAATGGGTCGAGAATCCTTGCCTTGCCAGCCAACCCGGACACCGTGCGTGGTTATTCTGCAAACTTGGTTCTGGACGAGTTTGCCTTCCATGAAAGACCAGACCGAATTTATGAAGCGATTTACCCTGCCATATCCAACCCGTTAAGGGGAGAGCTTAAAATAAGAATCATTAGCACCCCGGCGGGAAGGAACTCAAAGTTTTATGAGATTTGGAACAAGTCAAATGAGCTTAAGTTTGTAAGGCATAAGACAACTATTCATACGGCGATTGAGGAGGGGCTGCCGATGAATGCCGATGAATTAAAGCGAGGATTGGATGACCCGGACGCTTGGGAACAGGAATACGAATGCGAGTTCGTTGATGCTGCCAATGTCCTTTTGCCTTATACGTTAATTGATGAGTGCGTGAGTGAGGAGGCGACAATTGATTTCGATTACACAACGGGAAGACAGTTTTTCACGGGCATTGATATAGGGAGAAAGCATGACCTGACTGTTTGCTGGACGCTTGAAAAGGTTGGCGATGTTTATTGGACCAGAGAGGTTTTGACGTTAAAGGATACTCCCTACCATTTGCAAGAGGAGCTGCTGTCTGACAGGATTAACCGTGCGAGCTTTGCTGCGATTGATTCAACAGGAATTGGCAATGCGGTTAGTGAGTCGCTTGCCCGGAGGTTTGAATACAAGCTTGAGGAGTGTAACTTTACGCAGGGTTTTAAGGCTAAAATCTTTCCCGGTTTAAGGAGGGCTTTTCAAGAGAGATCCGTGCGTGTCCCAAGGGATAAGGCTATCAGGGAAGACTTGCATTCGGTTAATGAGGTAACAACGCCGGGGGGAAGCAAGATGTACAGAGCTTTGAGAAGGGCCGACGGACACGCAGACAGATGCACGGCGCTGGCATTAGCTAATTACGCTTCTTTGCTCAATAGGGGAGCAGGGGCAATAAGTGACACAGACAACATAATACTCGGAAGGGCAAAGCTCGCCGGGTTGAGGCCTACACTAGTATGATAAAAGAATTAAGTAACCGCTTGAGCACCTTGTTTAAGGTAGAAGCCAAAAAGACAAAAGGGGCAACCATCGGAGGAAGGGTAATTGCCCCAAATACCCGTGACAGGATGGAGAGCAATGCGCTGGGCAGCAAACAGAGTCCGGCCAACGTGATCGCTATTCTCCGGGCGGCATTGAGCGGGGATATTCGGCAGCAATACCAAGTTTATGAACTGATGGAGGATTCATGGGCTAGGCTGTCAAAGAACCTGCATGAACTTAAGAGTGCAGCTGCGGGAGCAACTTACACCGTAATGCCTTTCACAGAGAGAGGGGAAAGGCCGACTGATACGGCTCAAGCGAAAGCCGACTTTGTTCAGCTTTGTATTGATAGGCTAATAGGTAGCCCAATAAATGGGACGAATGGTTTCCGAAACACTATCTATGATTTATGTGATGCTGTAGGAAAAGGATTCAGCGTGCAGGAAATAATTTGGGAGCCGACAGTGGATGGGATATTGCCAAAGGAAACCTATTTTTGCCACCCCCGGTACTATTCGTTTCCATTTGATAGGCCCGACTTAATGCTCTCGCCTCAAGGTGATGGAACTTACGAGGAGTTTCCAGACGACAAGTTCCTTATTGGAATCTACAAAAACCGATCCGGCAACTCTATGGGTTACGGGTTATTAAGACAGCTTGCTTACTGGTGGAGTGGTCAAAACTATTGCAGGGATTGGTTGCTTAATTTTGCCCAAGTGTTTGGTCAACCGTTAAGGTGGGCAACCTACGATCCGGGTTCATCGGCAAACATCAAAAACGACATTGCCGATATGTTGGAGAACATGGGTGCGGCAGCGTGGGGAGCTTTCCCTGCTGGGACTCAGGTTGAGTTTAAAGAGGCGGGTAAGTCTGGACAGGACAACCCTCAAAGCTATTTCATAAATTTGGCAGACAAACTGTGCGACATTACGATTCTAGGGCAAACGCTGACTACTGATGTGGGTGATTCCGGCAGCAGGGCCTTGGGTGAAGTGCATGAAGATGTTCACCGAACAAGGTTGCAAGATGTTTGCGAGTGGGTGGCCAATGTTTTGAATGAGCAACTTGTTAGCTTTATATGCCATTTAAACTATGGCGACCATGATGAGATGCCAGAACTGGTTCCTGACCTAGCTGGGCCAAGTGACCCTGTGCTTGAGGCTCAACGCGACCAAATCCTTTTGGGTAGCGGAGTGGATATGCCAAGGGAATGGTTTTATGACAGGCATGATGTCCCAATGCCGCAAGAGGGTGAGGAGATTATCACGCCGCCGGAGCCTTCACCAATGGCGCAGCCGCCAATGTTTGGTAAGGATTCAACTGTTGAGGCAAGGGCAGAACCGGGGCCAAGGGATAAGCTGCTTAACAGTGTTATGGAGGACTTAACCGGGATAAGTGAGGAATGGCTTGCTCCGGTAAAGCCAGCGTTTGTTCAGCTGGTGGCAAAAGCGTTGGACGATAAAGTTTCAGATGCAGACTTTGAAAGGGCAATTATGAAAGCTGCAAACACAATGCCTGAGCTTTTCGACAAGCTGGACACCAAGACACTGCAAGATGCCATGGAAAGAAACATGGGTGCTGCGATGGTAAATGGTGCGGTTAAGCGATTTGAGGTTTCCCCAGAGGAATGATTGCTGCGCAGGTCAAGGTTGATATTGGCCAGCTAACGGGGGATCAAAACCCCGAAAGGATGAACCCTTCAATGATGGTGGGAGGAAGGGCTGTAACCGAATATCTTAAAAGGTTTTACAGAGAGAAGGACGCAAAGGAACCCAATAAGCTTGCCCCAAATAGAAGAACCCACTTTTGGAATAGAAGAATAGGGGGGAGCGTTAACCTTCCCAAGCAAGAGGGTGATGGGGTTGTGTCCGTATCAATCAGCAGCCCAATTCTTCCGCACAAAATCAAGGGGGGAACAATAAATGCGAAGAGAGTTCAATACCTCACGATACCCATAGCGCCGGAGGCGTATGATAGGCCAGCCAGAAGGTTTACGGACTTGTTTGTGGTGAAGTCTAAAAAGGGCAATTTGCTGCTGGTAAAGCCAAACGATAAACGAACAAGTGTCCCTAGAAAGAAGTTTAACCCCAAAAAGGAGGCCAAAAGAAAGTTGCCCAAGACCGAGCGCCCACAGAAAAATAGTCAAAAATTAGGGTTGCAGGTCAAACCAAGGTCTGAAACAACCACCCCGGAAGGAGAGCAAGACGGCTTTACCCCTTATTATTTGTTAAGGAAGTCGGTTTACCAGAAGCCTTGGCCAGACAGCATTCCTACTGAGAAAGAAGTGACGGACGTGTTTGAGAGGGCGATTGTTGATTGGCTTGGTACTGACCCGGCCAAAAGGGGGATTATCTGATGCCGTTACCAGAACCTAAAGGTGAACCAAAGGAGGATTTCATTACAAGCTGCATGGGGGATAGCACAATGGTGAGTGAGTACCCCAATGAAAAGCAACGGTTTGCGGTTTGTAGCAATCAATATAAAGCAAAGGATCATAAAGTGCAAGACATTATTCATGCGATCAGCTCAATAATTGATGGAGATGATCTGCCAGAAGATATTCAATACCTACCGCCCGGAGTTCATAACATAACGGCGACAAAGAATGGTAAACCCGCTGAATTGACCGTGGATGTAAGCTCTGAAACGGCTCAACAGCTGCAAGAGTCCTTTAACAAGATAACGGCAGGGGATCGGGAGCAGGTGTTTATTGATTTCAACCATGATGATGGGCAGGCGAGTGGGTGGGTGACAGGTTTTTATTGGGCGGGAGAAAACCCGCAAACCGGAGGAGTACGCGCAAAGGTTGAGTGGACAAAGGCCGGAGAGGAGGCTTTGCAGGGAAGGAATTTCAGAAAATTTAGCCCCACATTCACGCTTAATTCAAAAGGCGAGATTGCGGGAACTACTTTGAATGCGGGAGGTCTAGTTAATCGGCCAGCGTTCAAGGACATAACCCCGATAGTTGCCGCTGATGGCGATTATCACAAAACTGAAAGTCAAATGACTGAAGAAGATAAAGACAAAAAACCAATAGCGGCGCAAGAGGAAGCACCCAAAAAAAAGGATGAAACCTCTGCGACAGAGCTGGCCGAAGTGAAGAAGGAAAACGAAACACTCAAGGCCAAGATCAAGGCGATGGAGGAGGACAAGAAAAAGGAGCAAGAAGTTGCTGCTCAATCTGCCGTCGACAAAGCCATGGAGGAGGGACGTATCCCGCCAAAGGATGAGAAGGTAAAAGCCAAGTGGGTTTCCATCTTGGAAAATGACCCTTCTGCGATCATGGCGTTGGAAGCGCTTCCAGTAAACCCCGCACTTGCTCGCGTGGTGCAAGCCAAGCGAGATGAGGGTGGATCAATCGAAACGAGCCACGAGGCACAGGTACGCGCCACAAAGGAGATTCAAGCCAAAAACGGCATGACCTTTGAGGATGCATGGGCCGCTGCTCGCTACGAAAGACCGTCACTGTTTAACTAAATATAAGGAGATAAAAATATTATGGCAGGAGCATTAACAAGAGATGAGGCGATTTTTGCGCTAACACCGGCAGCAGACCAAACTGGTAAAGAGGGGTATGCAGTCAAGATAGTTGCAGGGGAAGCCGCAATTTCGACAGCACATAACGGTAACTTCGGTGTCATTCTCGATGGAGAAACAACATCAGGTAAAAGCACGATTGCTTCAATGGCTGGAGCAAGCGGAACGGTAAAGGTGAAACTGAGCGGCACGGTTGCTCTTGGCGGGAACCTAATGATTCATACCGATGGAACTTGGAAGGCGCACGCCTCCACCAAAATTGTATCGGGAGTGGCAATGGAGGCAGGGGTTGCTGACGAGTTAATTGAGGCAGCTTTGGTTAATTCCTACACAGCAGTGTAATCTAATAGGAGACTAAAATATTATGGGACTAAGATCAGAAGCATCAGTCAATCCGACCCTCACCAATTATGCGTCAGGAGTTCTGAACGACTTGCAATCAGCAACGGCCGATTGGTTAGCGCCACCAGTACAGGTTCCAGCTACAATCGGACAATACAAGGCTTACGACGATAAGAACGCATTTCAGACCTACGACACCTCTCGTGGTGTGGGTGGACCTGCTCGGCGTATCTTCATGGACGTAAGTGAGCCGACCTACAACTGTCTGCCTCAAGCTTTGGAAATCACGATTGATGATTCCGAGCGTGATGCAGCCGGAACTTTAAATCCTTTGGATTTGGAGCAAGCCAAGGTCAAGACGTTGGTACAGAGCAGCGTTCTCTCGCATGAGAAGCACGTTTATTCGGTAGCCGATGATGTGGTGGCAGACACGACTGCTGACATAGGTGGCTCCGGCTCAGTTATGGGACATTGGAGCACGGCAACAGTCGACCCAGTTGTGCAGCTTGATTATTTGATTGAGCAGATTGCAAAAGACACTGGGCAGATGCCAAATGCAGTTCTAATGGGCATGACGGCATGGAGGCGTTTCCGAAACAATGCGAAGGTAGTGGATAAGCAACCGGGTGCTGCGCTAATTGGGTTAAACCAAGGGCAAGCATCGGCCATGCTCGTAAATCCGTCTGCGGAAATTCGTTTGTCAACGATGGCTTATGACACGACAAAACAAGGTAAAACACGGAGCAATTCATTTGTGAACGGCAACGATGTTTATGTTTTTGTGAGGAGCGCAAGCCCGACGATATATGACCCTTCTGCGTTCAAGACCTTTGTAGGTGGGCGCGGAGGAGTGACAGCGGTGCGTGAGTACCGGGACGAAAGCAGCCGGTCTGACATTTATGCGGTGGATTGGAGCCGAGACGTTAAGCTCACTTCGGCCATTAGCGTAAAGAGGATCACAACCCAGTAGGGTTAAATCAACAACAACAGGGGGGGAGGGGTTGCTAATTCCCCTTCCCTCCACACTTTTTAAGAATTTTAAAGGAACAAGACGATGGCAAATCCACTTTGGTGTAACAATGTAGTACCTACGGGAGCGGGAACGGGTAGAGTGAGCCAGACTGCAGAGCAGTCAATAAGCGCAAACACGAGCCGCACCTCAATCACAATGCAGAATTTGGGAACAGATGAAATCTATGTAAGGTTGGATGCAACGACCCCCACATCATCTAATGCCCATTACATTTTATCTTCGCCGAGTTCCAGCTTGGGGGGAGACGGAGGCTTTTTAAAGGTTGATGGATATACTGGCGCAATGAAGGTTCACGCCGGTGGGAGCACATTTACTGTGCAGATTGTGGAGTATCAAACAACATGAGCGCAACTCTTGTAACACCTAAAACCACCAGCGGTGGGGAGATCATTCGCGAACTCGTTAATGCGTCAGATGGGCAAGGTCTGCACTTCGACGGTGCTGCTGGCAATATCGACATTGCATCGCCGCCAGACTTGGGAACTAAATTCAGTTTCGAGTTTATCGTTCAAGCGGATGAATGGCCCGGTGGAACGCACGCCTATTTGGCAGACTTTTCCAACGGCGGCAGATTTATATTTGGAACCAGCACGGGAGATGTTGCAGATAATTTAGCAATTCATTCTGTAAGCTCGTGGTCTAGCTTTGGAGTAAAAGTATTAGACGACTTAAAGGTT
>VTLG01007987.1_pt1 | contig 19986 bp, 40 predicted proteins | sample 4694571 | NCBI WGS metagenome assembly VTLG01 (sample SAMN12604809, study PRJNA352737) | marine metagenome | biome: ENVO:00000447; feature: ENVO:00000209|ENVO:00000569|ENVO:01000036; material: ENVO:00002151; isolation source: viral sequences binned using virsorter ... | reverse complement strand
AATTTCTACTTTAAAAGTAGAATTAATTGATAGGATAGATGAAGTAGAAGAACAGATAAAACCTGTAGATTTAACAAAAGTATTTGCAGAAATTGGTAAAATTAGAGAACAAATAGCTATGCTACCAGAACCTGCTAACCTACAGCCTATTCTTGATAAACTTAAAATGTTAGAAGAATATGGTTGGGAATTAGAAGAAGACATTGAAGAACTAAGCAAGGATGTTGCTGTAGTTAAAAAAGAAAATGAACTACAGGATGTTTTAATTGACGAAGTTAAAGCATTAAATAGCAATCCATTAGGAGGTTAATGGTTGATAGTTTATCTAATGGAATAATGAAAAATACTAATGATGATAAAGAAAATACATTATTAGATAAAACTAAACAAGATAAAAATAAAGAATTTTTTTCTGAATTACTTCGCAGAGGTGGCCCATTATTTGAAGTAGGGTTTTCTCCAGAGCATTTATTTTACCAAAAAAAAATTATGAAAGATGCCAATGTTCATGGACTTTATTTTCATGAAGATGCAAAAGATAGTATTTATGATGCAGCAGTAAATTATTCTACTTCAACGGGTAGAGAAATTTTTGGAGAAGTAGCGGAAAGAATAAAAAATAAAGAAATTCCAAATGGTGATTTTGTTTTTATGAGTGGTACTATGGTTCCAAATGATAAAGTTTATACTGGTCTTAGGAAAAATGACGTAGCAGAAATGGGTACTTTTTCTGGTGCAGTATCTGTTAGAGATTTATTAGATAGGTCTGATGAATTAGGAACTCATCTTGAAGAATTTGCACATAGAGCACTTCGTGTAGTTCCAGAATTAAATGAATGGAGAAAAAAAAATTTAAGTTCTGAATCAGAAGAAATATTTATGGGAGCTCTTATTGCAAAATATTTTCCAGAAATTGCTAAATATGAACATGAAAGAATAAAACGTGTATATAAAGCAGATTTAACTACAGATTGGAATAAAAAACTTTCTAATAAATGGATTAGTGAAATTGAAGAAATATCAAATAATATTTTAAGAAAGAAAGGAATTAAAATTAAACCTAAACCAAAACCCAAACCAGATTCTATTATGGATAAGCCAAAAATAGAACCTAAACCCAAGCCCAAACCAGATGAAAAAGAAAAAACATGGATGGAATTTATAAAAAGTTTATTTAATTAAGGAGGATAATATGGCAATGGTATATGATAATTTAAAAGGGTCATTTAAAGAAGGTAAAGCTACTGATGAATCTAAAAATCAAAGTGGTTTAATGGCTAAAGAACTTAGTGCATTATCAAATGCAGGGCCAGAGGGTCATACACTTGCATATATTACACCAGAAGAAGAAAAGTTATTACAAAAAGCTACTGGTAAAGAAACTATAACAACAGCTTATGGTATTCCTACTTATGAAACTGACATGACTTTAGAAGAAATGGAAGCTAAATTAAGTAAAGATAGGGTAAATGAAATTTATAATGAAGCAATTGAAGCAGGTAAATCTCAAAATAGAAGTAATATATCAAAAGCAGGACAAGAAGGAATTTTATCACCTCAAGAAACAGATGAAGCATTAACTAAATCTACTGAAGATGATATTAATATTATTTATAAAATGCTTATTGAAGATGAATATGCACGAATGAAAGATATAAGAAGTGATATGCTTGATGCAAAAGCAGTTAATTTATTTAAAAAAGGTGTAAATAAAGTTAAATCATTAATGAGTCCAAATAAAAAAGAGTCACAAAAAAATGTGACTCCAGATAGTAATGTAACTTTAACTAAAGATTATAATTTAAATCAATTCATAGCAGAACAAAATGAGCTTATGAAAAGTAAGGAACCTTATTTTCCACCACAGCCTTAAGCTTTAGCCATATGGTCAGATAACTCTTTGGCTCTATTAGGTGTTTGTTTTGCCCAACGACTATCAAGCATTTCAATACTTGCTTGTTTATAATCACGATTTTTTAAAGCTTTAATCATATTTTTAAATTTACTTACACCCGCAAAACCCATTTGAAATATCATTTCACATAGTATTTCTTTTGCAGTGTCTGAAATAGAACGCAAATTATTTTCATCACAAAATAATTGCATTAAATTCCAACCTTTAGCAAAATCTTTTTCAAATAATTCATCCAACTCTTCTCGAGAATATTCAACACCTTCTTCAAATTTATCATCTTTGGTAATAAGGTGGCCATACCCTATTGTTCTCTTTTGAAGCGAGTCAAGATATATTTTATTTCTAAACCCTTCGTGGATTTTAATTTTTTCTTTTAGTGATTCTTGTGACATTTTTTTTCTCCTTTTTAAATTTTCTACCTACAATAAATACTATACTATTTATGCAAGTATTAATAGTTACCATACTTAGTATCCACCATTTCCAAAATTCATCTAACATTAAAATTCTACACTAACATTAAATGAGATAGTTCTTCTTAAGCCTTTACCTCTAAATGGATATACTTCATGCAATAACCATGCAGGAAAAACAAATAGTTGACCAACATGGGGTTTAACAGGATATTTAGGGTCTATCCACATTTGGGGTGTACCATATAAAAATTCAATCCAACCTGCATGTTCTCTTTCTTCATCTTTCTCTACAGATTCTGGCATTTTTAACCAACATGCCGCAGATAACATTCCATAATGCATGTGAGGAGGATTAAAATCTCCTGCTATAGAATTAACAAGCCAACTATTATGAAGTAATACTTTTTTAATACCTTGTTCTGCAGCCTCATTATCTTGTTTATCACCTTGTTTTAATTTTGTTTTTACATATAAATTAACACAAGCACCCATCCAATTAAACAATGATGGTAAATGTTCATTAGGTTTTTCTTGCCATATATGCTGTTCAATCTTGTGTTCTTGTTTAACATTACCAACAAGATTATCTGACCAATCTAATTGTTTAGATTTTTTGTCACTTGCAGATATTTTATCTCCATATGTATTTAATAAATCAATATAAGGTTGTGGCATTTGAAATTCCATTAATATTGGACTAAAGGGAGCATGTAATGTACCCTTTAATTTATAGTCTTTATAGTCTTCTGTCATATATTCCTCAATAAATGTTTTAAATCTTCATCTAATTTGTAGCCATTAGATAAACAATGACGAATGATAGCAGAAATAGTGTACTTATATTCATAGTCTTTTAAATTGTTTACAAGAGTTTCTGGTTTAACCCAGTCATAATTAAATAATATATTACCATCACTGTTTAACTTAACTTCAAGTTTATAAAGGAGAGCCTCGTGCTCTCCTTTTTTATTTTCGGGGTTTATCTGCTTCATCTTTTCTATTAGATTCAGCAGGGGCAGGCTGTAATTGTCCTAATGTTTGAATAATTTTAATTACTTCTACATAAGGGCGTGAACCCAAGTAGTTCAGTACAGCTTGTAGTTGTTCTTGCGTTATAAAGTATCTCATACATTACCTCTCGCTTCGTTGTAGTCCGAAAAATATTTTTTTAAAACTGTTAACCTGTCTTCATTAGTAGCAATTATATCTAATTGTTTTCCTATTTCTTCTAGATGTTGTGGATGCTCTCCTATTCCAACAGACCCATTAAAATATATTTCGATGGTTGCTTCGGCTTTTCTTATATTTGCTTCAGCCTCATGCTCAAGTGCCGAATAAAGTAAATCTGGTATATGCTCACTCATTAGTCCTCCCTAAATTTTATTTCTCCTGCAATAGCACTATAAGCAGACATATCTATATAAGTATCCCTACTAACTTGCCCTAATTTTGTACGAGCCATTTTTAATAAAACCATCATAAGGGCTACATCATGTGCTGTTACTGATATACCTAAGTATGCTGACCATAACTTAGCTATATTATTGTGATTTTCTTTTTTATCACCATAATCTTTTTCTCTTTGTCCTTGTACAAGAACACTCGCTCTATTTAAAATGTGATTACTTTTCATATTAATGCAACTTTCTATTTTTCTTTAATAATTCTACTATATCAATAATATTATCATATTCTTCAAATCTTTTTATTTCTCCATTAGAAACATTACCTTTTGATTCTGCCATTTGCTGAAATCCTAAATCAAATACATCTTGAGGATTTTCAATAGCAAATTTAATCATACCTTGAGCAACTACATGACATAAATATAAACTTTCATCTCCTTTATCTAAATTTTCTTTTTCATTTATAATACCACATGCATATCCATTATCTGTAGGTGAAACAATTAATTTGACACCTTTATTAAAGTTTACTTTTTCCATTATTTTTCCTTATTAAATCTAAAAAATGCCTAGCATCAACAATAGCTAAAGGTTGTAAATTATTCATTTTAATTATTCCTAATGGCACTTGAGTTGGTTTGCAATTGCTATGAGCCTGTTCTATAATATCATATATTCCTTTAAATGTTTGTTTATTTTTACACTCAATTGAATATGGTATTGAATTTTGTGCATGGGGCGAAAATTTAACATCCGCCCCACTCTCCCCCATAATAGCACAGTAAATATCATCAAAAGAAAATTCAGAAAATCGTTCTAAGAGTTCATCCCTTACCCAATTTTGTAGTCTTCTTCCCTTTGCTTTTCTACTGCGTGTTTTCATATTCTTTCCTAGGATTAGTTACTTTAGTATACCATACCCATTTCGGGTCTCTTGCTTGAGATTGTTGTTGTGGTAAATATTGTATTTCATCACCCCAACATTTCTTTTTATATGGACAATAACTACAAGTTAAACCAAGTACTCTATTTCCTGTTTTTGCCTTACGAAAATATTCATCAACATCTGTAAAACATCGTTTAAATTTTTTATTTTTCTTAATTGAATTAAAGTTATCTTTTGCCGCTACAACATATTTCTCCTTATATTCATCAATGTTTAAAGGTGTTTCTGTTATACACCATTCCCCAGTAGATTTATTAATAACAATCCATCCACCAAAATCTTTATTCTCACTATCAGCATACATAAATCCTTGTGATGCATAACCAAAAGCATCATCTTCAACTACAGTATTAAAACCTTGTGCGAATTTTTTATCAAAGGCGAATGGAGAAGCACTTTTAATATCCCAGATTTTATTATCAATCTCAACATCATAAGTTCCTTCGATTTCGCCACTATGTTTAACCGCTTTTTGTTCACTTTGAACCTCAACTCCAGATGATTTCAAGATTAACATAGCAGATGCCTCAATTAAGTCGCCAAATAATACCTTCATTTTAAAGTTATAATCTGGTGATTCCGCCTCTGCTCCTGTTTTTTCCATTTGCAATTGACATAAAGGTTTCCCTATATTACTCATGCGTAATCTGAATTTGCCCCCTCGCTCATCCGTGAACTGTTTTCGGATTGCAGATTTGCAAGCTTCTCCAAACTCTTCAATCAAGTCGTCAGAGATTTTTACTTTCTGACGACCTGCCTTTTCTAAAAAAGTTTGTACTTTTTGTAGAATAGGATGTGACATTATGATGACAATTCAGTTACAGGGTCAACTTCTTGAACATCATTGATTACTTTAGCATCAGCCGCATCATCAGATGTAGCTTTGCCTTTTTTAGCTTGTTTATACAACTCAAATACTTCTGTATTTTCAGTGTCAATTACCTCTTGAAAATTACGTAAAGTATCTTCATCAGCTTTAGTTAATTTAACACCTGCATCAGCATCAACTGCAATTTTTGCAATGTAAAATACATTAGCACCTGCTTTCTTTTTCTCTGTTTCCAAAGTTAATAGGCAGTTAAACATAAGTTTTTTACGTTGGCTAATTGATTTTAATGCATTACCAACAGGATTAAATTGTGTGCCTGTTACTCTCCATAAGACAGGATAATCTTTTACCTCATAATCAGCACCACTTGCAGTTTTACCTATAAAGGTTACTTCACCATAAACAAGGCGATAGCATTTTTTACTGCGTTGGTCTGCTAACTCATCAGCACTTAAATTTGCTCTATCTTTAAATGGAACTTTACCACATCTAACTCCACCAACTGTATCAATTGGCTCATCTTTCCAATTTTTAAATATAATGGAACGAGAAAGATATGCTTCTTCTTCTGCACTATACTCCATGTATTGCATAGCACTGATGAAAGGTCTAAACTTTATAGGTTTACCATAAATGTTTTCTCCTGCATCATTGTGATAAATAGAGAAAGAACCAATAGGTAATCTATTCCCATCATCATCTTCTGGATTTCTATTTATCATTAGTCTAGGAAGTGATGGAGTACTACTTCCATCATCTTGTCCTATTGCTTTCATAATGTCTTCATTTGACATTGATTTTACGTCTACTAAATTATTATTCATTGATTTACCTCCTGTAAATAAAATAATTATAGATACTTACTAGCATAATTTTTGATAATTGTCAAGCTTTTTTTATAAAAAAGTTACTGTTATTATTATGCCAAATATAAATAAAATTAAAAACCATTCCCACAAATTACCCAACATGTGTAACTCCTGTTGTTATTTCTGTTTTTAACCCATAATTTGGGGCAAACCATATTAAATAACTTTGTGTTTCTTCATCTTGATTTATATATAACATGGTAGGTTTTTTACCATTATTATCCTTTTTAAATTCATGTATTAATTCTTCAATACGTTGAAAAACTGATGCTTCTTCATCATTAACCCAATCATCATTTTCCATAAATAAATCTCCAACTGTTAATACTTCACTTATCATAGGGGTCTCCTTTTATTGTAGCATAAGCATAGCTAATATCATCTTTCGTTATGCCAAATTTTTCACCACGAACAAGAACCTTATTGTTCTTATTCATTTCATAATTTTCTTCTTCAGTTTTATCTGGGTCTATCATATCTTCAACACCCATCATAAACCATTTCATAGCACCCATTATACCTCCTTAATTATTATGGTCGTGTAATGCATTTACACCTAAATTATGTAAACACTCGTCTTTAAACTCTACAACATACTTTCGTAAGTCTTTATCTTTTACCTCAGATAATTCTTTTAGTCTGTCTGCTACATAAAACAAACATACTCTGTTATCCATTTTTGGATTGTCTTCCATTATACCTCCTTTAAGTTTAACCAATCATAACCTATCTTGAGTTCCGTGTCAAGAGGAACATTAAAATTAATATTATATCTTTCTTCTAATGAATTAATAACTTCAGCACATCCATCTATTAAACATTTAGATACAATTTCTATTTCATCTTCACATGCATCGGCAACAATAGAATCATGTACTGTGTTAATTAATTTACTTTTTAATTTTAATTCTTTCATTTTATTATAAATATTTATACAAGCTAATGGAACAATATCTGCAGTAGCAAATCCTTGCACTGGATAGTTTTTAATTTGTGTTCCATAACTAGAACCACCCCATACTTGTCTTTGTGCATAGGGAAATGCATATTCTCTTCCAGTAGGTAGCTTTACAACTTTATATTTAATAGCATTTGTTTGTAATTCTTCATGCCAATTTGTAATGCCTTCATATTTTTCTTTAAAGGCATCATAATAACGTTTTTCATCTTCTGTACCTGTTGTACCACCATATAAAGGTTTAAAGGTATGTCCTTTTGCATTTTGTCGTGATACACCAATAATATCAGCAGTATATTGATGAACATCTACTCCATTTTTTATATCTTCCATTCCTTGTTTATCTTGTGCAAGAAATACAGCAGTTCTAAATTCTAATTGTGCATAATCTATTTCCATTATTTTTCCATTAGTAAATCTAGACTTAACAACTTTACGAATAGGAAACGTACCACCTCGTGGTTGATTTTGAAAATTAGGGTCTCTACTAGATAGTCTACCTGTTGACGTGACACATTGCATAAATTTAGGATGTAAAAATCCATTATCATCTGTGTGATTGTCAATTCCTGTAACAAATGTTTTTAAATACATATCTACAGCACTATAACGAGTAATGGCATTAATAAATTCAGTTAATTCATCACTAGCATTATCTAATAATTTCATTAAAGTAATTTTATCAGTCTTAAAACCACCTTCAGAAACATCCATTACACCCCTTGGTTTTTGGCGGAATCCTGCCAAAATTTCAGTGTTTTCATATAATACTCCTTGACCTGTGCATGTTTCACACTTACTTAAATTTTTATAAGGGTCGCCATTAACTTTATATTTTTGATATACACCTTTACCACTACAATCACTACACTGAATAGCTTTTGTTTTAAAAATATCTTTTGTATTTGAACTAACAGTAACAGCAAATTGTTTTTTAGAAAAGTGTGGTCTTTTTTTACTGCGTTTTGTAAATGCATCAATACCAATATTAAAAACTCTAGCCCATTGTTTTTTATCTTTAACTTGTTTGCCATAAATAAGCCATGATAATTGCTCTGGACTAGACGGATTGATAGGTGTATCACCCATAACTCTCCATATAGTTTTATCTATGTATGTGCGTAAATCATCATGCTCTTTAATAAATTCTTCTTCAACACCTTTTAATGCGTTTTTATCTACATAGATACCATTGCGTTCCATTTCAATTAAAGTTAATAAAAATTCATTCATCATTTTTAATGTTGGTACTAATCCTTTATTAAGAGGAAGTCGTAAATCTTTCATTTGGTCATCAAATAAAGCACGAGTAGCAGTAATATCTTGTCTTCCATATTTTTCTACTACTGCCCAAGGAATACTTTCAAAACCAATTCCTTGATTTATATATGTGTCAATAATGTCTAATTTTTGTGTTATCTTTCTTCGTCTACAAGATTCTTTTAAAGATAATTTTTTCTTTAACCCACGAAGTAAAATATATTCAGCTATCATTGTATCATATACTCTTCCTTCATATTTAAAACCACATTCGTAAAGCCATGCTAAATCAAATTTTAAATTATGCCCAATAAGTAATGTTGTTTTATCTAATATTTCTTGAACAGCTTTATAATTTTTAGCTAAATGAAAATCAGTATGTGTTTTATGATACATACAATAATACTCATCGTTAATACCTACACTAACTAATTGATTATCTTTTTGAAAAGGTGCAGGGTCTAATTTACCTGTTTTATCTTTTACAAAAGTTGTTTCTACATCTACTACAGTTATCATACGTCATACCTCGACAATTCTGGGTTTATAAAAGCATTTACTTCGGCATGTACACCATTAATTTTATTTTTACTAATATTTAATTGTCGCATTGGCTCATTAGGATTACCTGTTTCTCTTTTACCAATACCAATAATTAAATCAGCCTCTGCTGCTTTTCCTGTTTTACTATTTTCCATCATATCAAATGATAAATTAAGTTTATTATGACCATCTGCAGATGCCTGTGATAAAGCTATAACACAGATATTATGTCGTTTTGCTAACTCTCTAGCACCTGTATATATAGCTCTAAGTTTTTCATCAGTACGTGCAAAAGTACCAGAAACATTTACCTTATCTAACTGGTCAATAATTAATATATCTGTTTTATATGTTTCTAAATATTTATTCACATCATCTAAATTCCAATCAACAGTATCTAATAATTTAATATTAGTATTAATTTGCGACCATAATTCACTAGCTTGACTAGTATTTTCCTTAATTTCATCCCTAGTCATACCTGTATGAGCATTAATTAGTCTCATTTGTGTACGAACTGCGGGTTCTTCGTTGATAAGTGCGACTACTTTAGCCCCTTGACTGGCAAAACCACCTTCATTTGCGACCAAACTAACCCAAAAGGCAGTCTTGCCTGTCTCTGGTCTAGCAAAAAATATTGCTAGATTGCCCTCACCTATACCGGACACCTGTTCATGTAATGATTGTAGATTAAAATTCCACTTAGTTGTTACATCAATTAAATCTAGTAGTTCATCTACATTTGATGTAACTGCCTCACCATTACTTTCCTCAATTATTTGAGGATTATCTAATAAATGTTTTATTTTATTAAAATCTTCTGACTTTCCATTGTAAATATCTGTTGCCATAACAGCAATTTTATGAGCCATGTTTCTTCTATGCAATGACTCAATAATATCTCCAATGACATTTTGATTTGGTTCTTCTTCATTTCGTAATTCATCTACTAATTCACTAAAATTATGTTTTGATGCACGAGTTAAAGCAGGATTGTATTTTTCTGTATGTAATACAGATAATTCATCTAAAGATAAATCTGTATCATATTCATCATGAGCTTTTTGTATTGTTTCAAAAAAATTACCTACACCATTAGTAAATAATGATTTGGATAATTTATTTCTATGCTCTTTATAAAAATCTTTTTTTAAACAAAGGGTTAGTAATTGTTTCTCTATCATAGGTGCCTTTTAACATAAGTTTCTTTTCATGTCAAGCGAAGTTGCTTAACTATTTCTTTCATTAATTTAGTTTTTGTTTTAGTTTTCCAGTGGTTAATATAAAATTTTGCACGTTTTTTATTTAATATGCATTTAGCCTCAGATAAATTCCAAGTTTTTAAATAAGCTAAATACATTTTTTCATTCATTGAATACAATCTATATTTTATTCTTTTAACTTTTAATTTTTTATATTCTCCTGTATGTCCATATACACAATGAAAGTATTTTTGTTTTTCTAAAACAAACCATGGGTATGTACCACAATCAATTAATTTCCACATCAATAGTTTCCTTATCAAATAATTTTTTTATAGGTAATATAACACATTTTGATGCATTTCTATCACCTACCATGCGTGTAAAATCTTTTTTATATTTTTTAACTATCTTTTTTAATTTAGATACTTCAAATACTAACATACAATGATTATCTTTTCCTTTAGCTAGTATTTGTATCCAGTAATCTGATTTAGTAGCATTGATACCACTCGGTTTACCATTACATTCATATTCTAATGCAATATTACCTGTCTTATACCACCAATCTCTTTCTGTTTTTATTTCTATTTTTTTATTAGCAAAAATATGAGAGACTTGCTCTTCTCTTACTTGCCCATACTTTAAATCAATATCAAATTTTTTATTTGCTTTTGTTTTTATCATTATTTTTTCTTTTTTTAGGTTTATTATTGTTCTCATACCACTCGGCTTTATCTTTGTGCCCATACCATTCTACATTTTTTACTCCTTGTCTTACTATACACCCAAAAGGATTATCATCACATACAGGATAAGATGGGCAACTTGCATGTTTATCTATCATGCTAACCACCATTCCGGAGCAAATACCCCATGTTCCCATTTAGCAAAATATTTTTTAGCACCTTGATAATATTTTCTGTAAGCAGTTACATAATCTTTATCTTTGTATTCATCTGGCATACATTGAGGTGGTTCTGTAAAAGATTTTTCTGGTAAGTGTGCATCTAATTCAAAATTATATATGTTTTCTATAACAGCAAATGATTTGTGTTCTTTATTAAATCGCTGTTCGTATTGATGATTAATATACACAGCATTTTCTAATGCCCATTTAAAATTACTTTTATTTTCACCAACCCATATTGTCATAGGATGTTTTTGATATGCAGATTTATATATTGGTGCATGTAAAGGTGCTGTATCTGTATCTTCTTCATAACGCCTAACAGCAGTAGATAACATTTGTGCTGACTCTAATAACATTTTTGGCACATGTTTATCACACAAAGCAAGTGCGGCTTTGTATGGGTCTTTATCCAAAAAAAATATATTCATTGTAGTATCTCCTTTATTTTATCTGGTTTAAAATATTTTAAATCATCTTCTAACATTTTAACTTCGGTAGGTACATAGTAGCCTATTTGGTTAGCTATGTCAAATGATTTGGTCGTTGCATCTCTATCTAATGCTACAATTACTTTACGATATTTTTTTATATAAGGAATAAAGTCATCAGAAAAACTTGTACCCATTAATGCAAACCCTGTATAGTCTCTTGATACAGCACAAGCACTTGCACAATCTTCAACAACAATAGCAGTAGATGATTTACCACATAGGAACGGACTACGTTCATCACTGGGGTATTTATACCACTTTGGATAAACTTCTTTACTTAATCCTCTACCAATCGCACCAACAATTTTATTTTTATTATTAACTAAAAAAACAACTCTATCTTGTTTAACATCATATCGTATTTTAACTAATCCATTTGCGTATGCGTCATAACAATTATTACGAGTCAGATATTTTTCTGCTCGTTCTGTTGGTAATGTAAAATGTTTGGGAATTGTGAAATCTTTTTTTTCTTTTTTTAAGGAAAGGAATGACTCAATATCATTCATTGTTTTTTCTTCTTGTACTGCACCTTTTACATTACAAGAGGCATGGAAACAATACCATGTTAATCTTCCATTTTCATTTTTAAGAATAAAAGAATTATGGTGATAACAAAATGGACAATCCATTCTTGTATCTGTTTCACCAGTAATACCTAGTGATTTAATAATTGCTAGTTGTTCTTTATAATGCATGGAAAAAAGTCTCTATCATAAATTTTGAAAATTGTCAAGGAAATAATGTCATACACCCCACCCTACGTATATGACGTTGTTGCCATCCTCCTAATAGAACATTCCCCTACTACCACATAAAAAAATATTCCACAGTGCACTAGTCAACCCCAAACTTAAACTTTCGTAAGGAGTGTGACGGGATTATCTTTTCTTCACAATCATTCTACTCGTCAGTAGACCCCTCTCCTTACGGAAATTTAAGTGGGTAGTTTTAACTATGCTTATTGCACATTATGGCACTACCCAAGCCATTTAGTAGCATCTAGTCAGCCTTCCTTTTTTAACGTCTTGATTTCAACAATGACCAGTGACTAGAAAACCTGTTATATTTATGCCTACTACTAAACATTATATACTTGGCATATTTTATACTCACGATGTTAATTCACCGAGACAGGTATATTTTTATAGCCGTTAGCCTGTACTGTTGACTAATAGCACTGAGTGCATCGCAACTTTTCATTATCGGCAACCAAGTATATAAACCTTATATCATGTTCTTATCGCTGAGTCAAGTTCATTGATAAGTTCTCTTAACTTATTTTTACTTTTTGATAAAAGAGTATTATCCTCTTTCTTCATTAATGCCCTAACAACATGAAGTATATCCATATCTAAAATAGGTATATCCTTTCCTGCATTTTCAGAATAATGAGTAACATTTTCTAATGCCTCTTCTGTTAAATCATATGGATATGCTCTATCATCTGGTTTTCGCATTGCATAATTAATTCTTAATACATATCTTAATTGCATTTTATCTCCTTTAATGTTTATGGTAGCTAACATTAGTAACACGCTTATCCCAACAGGCACGACAATCATTACATTTATTGTCTTGAAACCTAGAGGGGCAATCATGTCCTATTGCTTTACTCTTATGGTGTACAGTTGAAGTCCAACGAAATGACTTCAATGGCTCTCCATCAATCATAGGTGCAGATACTCTAACAACTAGATTGCTTGGAAACTCTTTATATATTTTTAAATAATCTTTTACTATTTTAACTTCTCTTGTTGGTAGCCAATGTCTTATTCTTGATGTATTTTGACATACCATTGATATTTTTTCTAACATAGATATATCATATAAATCTCCACTATCAAACCAACGAAAATGTGTAGTGCAATATTTATTAATCATAAATGACATTGCCTCAATCCAACGAGGATGATTAAATGCATCAAATCTACGCATTAATCCTGCTTGTACATCTGGGAATAAATAATTACCTTTAAAAGCATAGCATCCATGACAGGTAGAACCTTCTATTAATCTTAACCTTGCCCCAGTTTTACACATCCTTGCAGGAGTATTATAAGTGGGGCAAGGCATCTTACCCGCCTTACCTAAACTAATCATAATAGTTTTTGCTTCTTTTGCTGTTTCTATTTTATTCATTTTTCTTCCTTTAATTCACATTTAGTGTGTTCTTGACAATCTTCACACCAAACTTCATTAGTATCTTTACCTCCACTTTGAACAATATTATTTTCATCTGCCCAAACTTGAAATTGAATATTATCGTTTTTGCATTCACTACAACAGAAATCTTTTTTCATTTTTTTACCTCCAAGCTATTGACAATTTTGCGAATCCATGATATATGGGAGCATCGCTCCCCGAGGGGTACATTATACCTTTGGAATACTGTTTGCATTCAATTTAGATAATAATATATCACTTGCTCTTAATTGTTCTCTTAACTCTTGCCTTTCCTTTCTTAATTTTTTAATCGTAAATAAATATTTTCTTTTCATTCTAATTTGAAAATCACATCTCTTTTGTAAGTATGCAACAATCTTATGTAAATTATAAACTGTAAAATGACCTCCTCGTGTGGCAGTAGCATCCCATTTCATTTTATTCTCCTTTCAATAGATTTTATTACATCTTTTATTTTATCCTTATAATACACATCTTCTGCATACAAGTCAAGTGTATCAACTAATTTATTGACATCAATTTCATCGTTAAACCATTGATTTTCAAGCTCTTTTTGGAATTTTTCATAATGATAACTTGTTAATAATAACTCCATATAATCATTAACTGACTCACACCATGTAAGGTAGCTTTTTACTTTTCTACCAGACTTAGCTCGTATAAAATCTTCTCCTTCAAGTGCTCTTATTCCAAATAAATTATTTCCTTCTCTTGCAAATCTAGATTTACCCCAATCAGATTCATGTATAGCTTGAGCAAGTACAAGTATAATTGGTATTCTATCTATTTCATCTATCATACTATTATATTGTAATGCACATGATTTTACTTCATCAATAAATTTAGTATCTGAATCTATATTTAATGGACTACATAATAATAATAGTGTTGCACATATATGTTTCATAAATAATATCCTTTCAAAGTTTTATTTGTATTTTTACAATGAATACAAAATCGTAAAAATTTTAATTCATATTCTGAATACACATCAAAATCTTTACTACACACATAACACTTTCGTGTTGCAAATTTTTCTCTACCTTTATTAGTTGTATGTGGTTTTCTTTTACATCTTTTCATATAAATTATATCCTATTGCAAAAATAAAAACTGCAATAACAATTAGTACTAATAAAATTAAACCTAATAATATGTTAGTCATTAATAACTCCAATCTTCTAATTTTTTTCTAGCTAATTTATCTGCCTCTTCTTCAGAGTATCCTTCTTCTAAATATTCTTCATAATATTTTTCTAATAACATTTCATTATGTGCACAACTCATTTTATTATCCTCTCTACTAAAACAGTCTTATTAAAATTATCTTCTCTTGGTCGTGATTCCATATGATAAACACGAACTTCTGCGTGTGTTTCAATCCAAACTTTTGCACCACATGAAAGAGGATGATTTGGTTTATAAACAACAGTAGAAGCACCATTGATTTGTACTGTATCTCCTTTTATATTTTCTTTATATGTTTTAACAGTAATAACTGGTTTTGTTTGTGTAAAATCACCATTAGTATATTTTTTGTTATATCTAATATTGTGTTGATTTACATGAATGCGTTTTATCTTCATACTTTTACTCTTTTTGTTGCATAAGTTTCTATATTATAATTTTTAGGATTTAAATGAAGATAATCTGCTTGAATAGTTTCAATACTTCCTTGAAAAGCATCTTTTACAAATTCCTTCATCATTTTTTTAGATTTAAAATCTATTATTAGTCTTGGTAATCTTTTCTTTTTCATAACATCTCCTTTTGATTATAATTGCATTATATACTTTTGCCCTTCATATGTCAATATAGCTTACTACGTTCACGCTTATATCTTTGCATAAGTGTTTGACTTGACACCTATAAAATGGTATAAAGAGAACATGGCAAGGAAATGCTGCCATAAACTAACGAAAATAATTCGTTTATTCACTGTGTGGTACATAAGGTGCCACACATTCATCTAAACACAAAACCAAAGGAGGTTGCGAATGATGAAAGCAAGTGAAAATCCATACATACAAAAGTATGTTAGTGAAGTATGTTTTCCTATTGATTACGCTGAAGTAAAATTAGGAAGACTTATAAATGATAAGAATGATAACAGATTTGAAGATACAAATGCTGTTAATTCATTACACACACGAGCATTAGTTAGAACGGATAGACATCCAAATGTCAATTCGCTTGAGAATATATTGCTTGATGTACACTCTAAAGGTCGTGCTAATAGAAAATATGAAAATTCTAATACGCATGAGTTTGATAGAGTGGGGTATAAAGTATTGAATAATAATGAATTTATACCTAAAATTATTGAGGCATTGGACAATACAAATATTGATTGTACAAATGTTGATGTAATTGAAAATATACGCTCACCTAATCGTAGTGCTACATGGGGTACACTTGTACTGAAAGACAATCCTATTAAGATTGAATTACCAAATGGTAGAATTTCAGAACAATACCCTACAATAGACTTTACCAATTCTTATGACAAAACTTTTTGTGCAAGACTTTGGGCAGGTTTGTATGGTAGCTTATGTTTAAACCGACAAGTATTTTCTGGTTGGGCAATTATGCAATACACACATAAACACATTAAAAGAAAAGATGGTTCTTCTGGTGTGGATATGGATGTTATTCAAGCTAAGATTGATGGATTGCAAGGTACATTTGAAACAATTACCAAGCAATGTAAATCATGGGCAGATACACCATTAACAGAATCACAAGCCAAAAGTATATTAGCTAAAACATTGGCATGGAATAACCAAACACGACAAGCTAGTGAGAAAAAGCTAGAAGAACTTGTTAATTGGTTTGCCATGTATGAGGCTAAATATACTGGTATGAATTTGTGGTCATTGTATAATACTGCTACACATTTTGCTACACATGGTAATAGTAGTGATGTCAACCACACTTTGAGTCCAAACCAATTACAAAAACTACAGCAAAATGTTATCTTTATGATTCAGTCGCCACAATGGAGACATTATAATAATAATGAACATTTGAATCCAACTTTAGCATAAACTTATGGGGGAATTAATTTTCCCCCCATTTTTATTGAAAGATTATTATGAAAAAAGATTTAGCTTTTATATATATGTATTACACATTTTGTAATGGGGAATATTTTACAGGCATTATGATTCAAGATAATTATGAAAACTTTATGAAAAGTATTTATAATCAATCAAGAATGTATGCTGAAATGTGGGAATTAAAACCAAGTTTAAAGTTTAAGCATTTACGACAATTATTTAAGAAAATAAAAAAACAAGGTGGTTTTATTACTAAAGATTTTCTAAAAGAAGAATTAAATAAACCTCTCTAATTGACTTGACACCTTTAAAATGGTATAAGTACATAATAGCAGGGAGGTACGTAATTACCTGTTAGAAGTCCTAGTGAGTGTACTTGCTCCAACAAGAAAGGTAGAATCAACACTTCGTGAGCTAGGCAACGGGTGTTGGTTCGGGAAGGATAATATGAGCAAAAAATTTACTGCTGATAATAATATACAAATGTTTTTGCATTGTCGATTATGCTTAGATGATATACCTCATGGAATAAGTCCAAAAGAACACGCTAATATTTCAGTTGGTTGGACAGTTCATGGTTTTCAAGCATGGTGTAATAGACACGAAGCTAATATTCTTCATGTTGATTTTGAAGGACAAAAACATAAAGCTATAACTCACAGAAGGGAGTCTTAATCATGAACGATAAAGAACCAACTACTTATTATGTTGTTGAGATTGATAAATGGGGTACTCATAGTATAGTTTACAATACAACTCATAATGACATTAATAAGGTAAGAAAAATTAGAGACCTTAAAATAGAAGAAACATTGCTAATGGATACTGATAAAAAGTATAAAATTGGCTCAATTCAACCATTTTTATAGGAGGTAATATGAAATATTTATGGTTTGTTGCATTAGGTATTGCTGTATATTTTATATTTTCAATCATAGCAGGATTGGCAGGTTTGTGATGAAAAGAATAAATACACATAAGTTAAAAGTTAAGGTAACTGATGAGCATATTAAAAGAGGTGTGCCAGATTCTTGTGATAAATGTGCTATTGCTTTAGCTGTACAAAATGCAATAAATAGTGATGGTGCCCCTTGGAAATGTAATGTAGAATTTGATAGCCGGATTACAACAGCAAGAATAAATCTTAAAACATGGTCTAGTAGAACTTGGGATGATGAAGTTGTAAAAGATTGTTTTGTTGTAGGAAAAGATGACAAGGAAAAGATTAATCAATTCGTAAATGAATTTGATTCTAATTTTATCTGGGATTATAATACTGAAGAATGTTCATCTTATAAACCTATTGTACATTGTAAACCTTTTGACTTTGAATTGGAGGTAATAACATGAAAATATGTCCTAAATGTAATGGTAATGGCTATCTTAGATTACGAGGTTATGATTTAGAAGAAGCCATACTACAATGCGATAAATGTAATTCTCAAGGAGAAATACAGGAAGAAAAAGAGGTTGATTCTTTGATACCTCCCGAATATCAATTAACCTATCAACCTATATTAAATCCTATATTCTTTGGGTAATAAAAAAGGGCAGTATAAAAACTGCCCTTATTTTTTTGTCTATTCTCTATAAAAACATCACAACAACAATAACTCCCACCGCAGTCAGTTGCAATGCTATGTATAAAAAAGTAGATACTTTTTTATTGTTAGTCATAGCTAACCTCCTTTGTTAATTGTACACTATACCCTTTAGTATTCTATGTCAATGCTTACTACGTTCACTCAATCCAATGGCAGTATCTTCTACAACGGCAGATTATTTATTTTCTCCCTTTTTTAAAGTGTACTCCTGGACTAATTATTCCATTTCCGGTTTCGGAATGCTTGACAAATAATTTCACTTGAGCCGATAAAACTGGTATAAGGTACTTAAGATTAAAATAAATTTAATCGCTAACCCATAAAAAAAGGATTTTTTATGAATAAACTAAATACAAAAGATTTTTACCAAGAATTATTAAATGGTGAAAAAGGTGCTTTAGCTAGTCTTGGTGCTACAATGAAAGTAGCATTCCAATTATTCCAAGCTAAAGACAGCATTGAATTAAAGTCTAATGGCTTTGTTGATAATGCTGACTTGAATGAAGATACTTTAAACTGGATTAAGGATAAAGGTATTGATTTTATTAATAAAGGTTATCAAGAAATTGAAAAAGCTAAAAATAATCTAATAGCTGATTATGATAGTTTTAAAAAAGATAGACCGCAATTATTAAGAGTTCTTAGGGATGCTTTACCAGTTGCCTGTTTTTTAATTGATAGTGATAGCCCTCTAAATTTTGATGGTTCATTTTTTACTGAGCCAAAAAGTAATAGAGCTTTAATGATGATGTTAAAACCTTCTAAGCTTAACAGTAAAAAAGGTATGACTGATAAGTTTAACAAAGAAGGTTCAAAAGTTCTTGAATGTACTTTTAACGACTTGCAAAAAATGGTCAGTTATTGGTTCTTTAATAGTGAAAAGGAAACTAATAAAACTAGTATTGAAACCGCTAACGATAAATTTATGAAATCATTGGATAGTTTAAACAAGGAAGGAAAAGTTGTTGAGACTAAACAAGGACAAGTTGAAAGCACTCTTAATAGTTCTGTTAAAGTTATCACTAAGCAATTAGATTTATTAGATAACCATGAAAGAGGAGATTTAATAACTAAGGTTGTAAAACATATTGAACAGCTAAACTGGTATAACAATCAGTGCTTACCTAAACAGAATATTAAATTCTTTGGTGTTATTCATAAGGACGCAATCAAAGTTAATGCTGTTGAAAATCAAAAGAAGGTAGCGATTAATAAATAATTTTAAACGCTGTTATTATAGAACCCCAGTTTAATTGCTGGGGTTTTTTTTGGTCTATTCATTTTTATTTTGTTTTACTTTGTGTTTGTTTGTTAACTTAATAGAAATACTTTTATCTAGTCTATGGCACATTAAATAACTGTTAACTAATTCCAAAGTATACTCCTGG
>VTLG01004487.1_pt1 | contig 19990 bp, 28 predicted proteins | sample 4694571 | NCBI WGS metagenome assembly VTLG01 (sample SAMN12604809, study PRJNA352737) | marine metagenome | biome: ENVO:00000447; feature: ENVO:00000209|ENVO:00000569|ENVO:01000036; material: ENVO:00002151; isolation source: viral sequences binned using virsorter ... | reverse complement strand
GTGTCGAGGGGGGTTGTTTGCTCAAAAAAACCGATTACTCCGCTTGTGTGGCGTTCTGAGCGGTTTTCGGAAGTGGTCATAGGGAGTCACCCACGGCGTTTATTCGATGGGTGTTGGTGCCGGTCAATCGCTTCTTGTATGTCTTTTGTTCCTTTCGATGAGTTACAAGAGCGACACAGTACGAGATACCCCCCGGCCCCTTTTCCGGGCATTACGTGATCGAGTGTTAGGTCGAATTGTGAGCCACAGAATGAGCAGTAGGGCTGGGCTTGCCGGGCGGCTTTGCTTAGGCGTCGCCAGGCTGGGTCGGCGTAGCGGACGTGGGCTGGTTTGGAGGGGGTGGCGTGTTTGGGACACTCCCCCCGGCCTTTTTCGACTAGGTGGGGGCATCCTGCGGCGCTGCATAGTCGAGCGATCATGTGAAACAGTGTCCCGTATCGCAACCGCTTTCTTCGATGCTCTCGAATCCCGGTAGCTGTGTTTGTGCTTCGCTTATCGCTTCATCCAGTGGTTTGTTAAAGCGAGTAAACCACACATTGTCTTTCTCTAGTTTCTTTCCACGTTCGTTGAGCATGGTTTCAATTTCAACTGATTTCCAGAACAGGTCTGGTTCGTCGCGTCGCATTTCTGCCCACGTGGAAGGCCGGTGAAACGGGCAGAAGTAGCATGATGATTTGCCGGGTGCCGGGAGGTCGTGTTGTGCTGGCACGTTGTAACAATCGCTCCGGGCCATATCCAACGTAATCAACGGGTAAATTCTCCGCTCAAACGGGGCGTCGTCGGCTCTGCCTATCCGCTGAAATTCGTCCGTGCTTATGCCTATTGCGACGGTTGCCACGTTGTCTTTACTGGCGCCGTTCGCTTTCAACCATTTGTGGATCACTTTGATTTTGTAATCGACGGTACAGCTACGGCGACCGGGTGCACCGTTAGACATGCGTACCGGTATAGGAACCGAGCGGCTTTCAGGGCGCGACAAGTGCTGCAATAGTGTTTCTTTTCGTCCGTCCCTGCGTACCTTTTCCAGTATTTCCACCGGAAACCCGCGCTGAGCCGCCCACGGTTGGATCACGTTTCGCACATAATCAAGGGTCGCTGGGTGTTCCGAGTCGTCGCCTACGTTACTGAACAGTGCGGCGTCTATCGGTCCTCCGCAAGCTGCCTCGAATTCGGGGTTACGAGTTGCGGCCATTATGACCATTGCCGTCGATTGCACGCCTCCGCCGTAGCTGATAATTCTCATGGCCGGCACGTCCAGGGCTGCCAGCCGTAGATCTGGTAGATATGCCAGGCCATGTCCACGTTTGTTTGCGGATCGAGTACCCGGTCCCAGCGTTCCCCGAATACCCGTTTGCCCCAGGCTCCGTCGTTGATTTGCATGAGCCCCCAGTCTCTTGTGCCGTTCCGGTTCGGTTTGGATATTGCGCCGGGCGTTAACTCGCTTTCACACTTCGCTACTTGGAGAGCTTCGTCACAGTTCCAGGGTTTCGAGCAGATGATTTCCCTAATGTTAAATTCCACAGTGGAAATCGGGGCCGTGGTCGTTGTTGTGGTGGGGTGGTAATTCACGGTTCTAGGGATTTGCCGGGGGCGGCGGATTGTTGGCGTCGAGGTTGTCGTGGGGAAGTGAGGAACCTTCCTCATTGTTTCCGTTGTCGTTGTCGGATAGAGCGGCTCGCGCTGCAATAACACCACTGGCGTTGCGTTCTTTTTGTTCTCGGGTGTGGCAACGGTCGTGCTGGGTGCCGTTGTTATCCACACCACCAGCAGCGTGATTGTGAGCAGAATCTTCTTTTGTTTTGAGTTCATATTGAGTTCTCTCTATATGTCGCGCCGTAGAACGCGCTTCTTCGCGCTGGATAACGCGGTCTATATCAGCTTGCGCGCCACTTGGCGCGGTTATATCCACAGGCACAAATCGGTATCTTGAAGTTTTCCCCATCCCTCCGCCTACGGCTAATTCGATCAGCCAGCCGTCCTCAACCAGTTCTTTCAATCGTTTGCGGACGTTGCCAGGGTGCATCCGACACTTAGCTGCCAGCTTCTGCGATCCAATAAATATTTCGTTGTTGTGTACGTCGTTTGCGATGTCAGCTACGGCGAGGAGCACTAATAGTTTTGCGCCTCCGAAGTCGGCGTATCGCCAAACGTGGCCTACCGCTTGCGCGCTCACGTTAGAAGCTCCAACGCCCGTTTAGCTTGTTGAGGCACAACACCGTTACCGAGCAGTCTGAGAGCTTGAGTTTTGTTGGGGGCGATATCGCAAACCCAGCCCTTTTCTACACCCATCATCCACTCGACCCATTCAGCAGTTATCCGACTGCCCTTGACGGGAACAGGCGCACGTCTGCCGGTGGTTTCTTGCCACCCGGTGACGGCTTTCCTGTATCTTTCAAATTCTGAAGGAAGGCTAGGTCGTTCAAAGTTAGTCCGAGCTTTCCGGTCGAGCCGGGTTTGCGGCCGTCCCCTGTCGCCATCCCCGAGGTGAAACTTCTCCCCTGTTCCACCGTCGGCGTCGGCAACAATGAAAAGTCGTTTTCGCTGGTGTGGGGCTCCGACGTCGGACGCTCGTACAACCGTCCATTGTGCGTCATACCCGAGGGCGGCAAGATCTCCAACGACGGCGGCGGCTCCCATGGAAAGGTGTCCTGCGACATTCTCCAACACAACGAATCGTGGTCGTAGAACGCTAATGGTGTTTCGAATATAGGGCCAGAGGTGGCGCTCATCTTTTTCTCCTAATCGGTTGCCGGCGGTGCTAAATGGCTGGCATGGATAACCAGCAGTCAACACGTCGGCGTGAATCATTGTTAAATCAAGGGTCGTTAAATCCCCTATTGGTTGCGCGTCAGGGAAACGGGCGCTCATAACATCACAAGCGGTTTTGTCGATATCGGACCAGTAAGCGGTTTTGGCTGAAAAGTGCTGCTCGACGGCCATATCTAAACCGCCGTAACCCGAACACAAACTAAGTATCTTCATTTCCGCATCCATTTCGTAGGGCACAAGCCCGGCAGTAGGTCGTGGCATTCGCACCTGTTGGCGTCGTCCTCAGCAAACGCCCGTTCCCGAGCCTGTTTAGTTATCGCCTGTTCGCCTTTTTCGTCGTCTAAGCGAGCGTCGCCGCTATCCACTTTCTTTTTCTTAGAAGGCATCGGGTTTACCCCAGCAGCTACGCGGGTGCTGCAAACGGTCGATCGCGTATTCCAAATCGTCCGGGCGGATTACCCGCGCCTCAAAACCGGATTCGGATAACACCGTCAGCCACGTTTCTTGTTCTTTGGTTACTCGACCTTTCGCGGTTTTTAGCTCCCATATCACCACTTCTTTTCTTTCGGGGTGGCCTAACACTAGATCGGGCCAGCCTGGGTGAGCGCGACGGCTATCGGAGTTGTGTTGCACAATCCAACCGAACAAAGCGGCGGCGTCGAGGATCGTTCCCTGTAACTCTGCTTCTCTCATGGCTCGATTTGCCAGTCGTACGGCTTGATTGGGGTGCCGTGATGGGTGCGATCCAAAACGAGTTGCCAGGCGGCGTCATATGCCCTGTCCCGGCGATCCATGATTTCCCCGGCGATCATTAAACCGAAAATCAAAACCAGCTCAAAAGGAATCACTGTCTCACCCCTGCGATACGTTCCGCATGTTTCGACAAAGCCTCGTTGTAACCGGCCCTCGTCAACTTGTGCAACGATCCCGTATTGCCCTCAGTTGTTGGAGCTTGTACCGGGCGGAGCGTCACGTCGTCCATTTGATACTCCACTAAATCGCGGTCGTGTAATTCCTTTAACCGGGTGGCGGCCTTTTCTGGTGACAACTGCCCCTTCCCTGACAGATCCGAATTTTGGGCAACGTTTCGAGCGGTTAAGCCCTCCGGGTAAACGCTCAATAAGTGCTCAATGATCCAGGCGTGCCAGCTTCCCGATTTGGTGCCACGGGCAGCGGTCAAACTTTGCTCTGGGCCGTCTTTGCGATATGCGCCCCCGGTTTCTTCTGGGTTTACTCCGCCCCACAGTGTTGGCTGGTTCATTAGTTCCCCCCGTAGTTTGTGTTTTCGGTGTCGTCCCCCGTTGGTATAGCAAAGAGACGGGTTAGTAGTTCCTTGTAGGCGTAGCTTGTAGCTTTCCCGAGGCCCTTATCTCCGTTGTCTAACGCCTGGGCGACCATTTCCGTTTCGATCCATTCCCCGGAAACGTGCATTATGCGGAACCGATAGCGCGCATATTCTTTACGCCATTTATCGTTCCATGTTTCCGATTTTGTTTCGGTCATAGCCGGAATAATGACAAGCCCGTTCCGGTTCATGGGACCGGAGCAGGCGTTTACTACGTCGTCAATGCTTCGGAAACTATATGAGCCCATTTGTTGTGGGGCTTTTCCCGATTTCCCGACCGGGCCTATTTCAAAGGCGGCGGCGTTTAACGCTTTTAAGATTTCGCCGGTCGTTTCCGATACGGCGATCCATTCAGTTTTACAAGGCATAGAAGATAGAGAACCAAACTATTTTGGTTTCGTCAAGGATTACCAGCCCGGACCGAACCATTCCTGGATCGCGTCACGTCCCCATTCACGGTCCCGGAGAATATTTATTAGCCCGTCAGTACGCCAAAAGAGATCGTCGATCTGCCAGCGAATCTCTCCATCCCATAACAGTTCTTCGACCTCGGCGGCGATTTCTTCTAAATCTTCTATTCGGTCCGCTAATTCGTCGCCGTCAAAAGCGCTAATGCTTCGTTCTATGTTGTCGAGCCTGGCAATGATCGCCGGATCAGTTTCGATTTGGAGTTCCCCCATGTCCTGTTCGACACGGTTCACGGTGTCCTCCAGTTCGCCTATACGACCAGCTACTTGCGCGGCGTTCCATACGATCACCCCGGAAGTAACGGCTACTGACATGATAAGGCCGAGGGTGAGGCGGCTAACTTTGATTTGCTTAAAATCGCTTTCGATATCTTCGGCCATTAGTCACACTCCAGGGCTCTTTGTGACGCCTCGAAAACGCCCCATTGTTCTTCGGACCAGTTCCGCACGCTTTCATCATTCAATGATTCGAGGAGCGCTACACACGCTTCCGGGGTAACTGGGGCGGTCGGTTCTGGTTGTCCGTCGGGCCAGAACGCCCAAACGCCAATACCAGCGGCAATGATCGCACCGACAATAGCCTTAACGTTTTTGAGGATATGTTCGATGGAGTCTCGCCAGACATCGGACCGCTCCGCTATGTCCTCAATGGTCACTTGTCGAAAAGGTCAGCGGTTCCGCTTCCAAGCTTTGACGCTACGGCGGATTTCACGACCGATAGGGCGGCTCCGATACCGGCAGCTACCGCCATTTCCTGCGTTTCCATGTTCACGTCCATAAGCTGGTCCGCTCCCATGATCCCCAAATAGGCTTGCACGCCTGTTAATACGGCTCTTTCGACCAGGTTTTTATAAAACTTCATTGGGCCACTCCTTTAAGATCGGCCGTTTTTGTTTCGATACCAGTTTGGCGTGCGTAACGGGGCCGACGATGCCATCAGCTACAAGTTTGTTTTTTTGTTGAAAACGTTTTACGTGAACTTCGGTTACTGGTCCGAAGTGTCCGTCAGCGTCAATGCCTAACACTTTTTGTATCGAGGCCACGTCGGGGCCAATATCGCCACGGCGTAGAACACGGGTTTTAGGGATCGGTAGGGGCTCGGCTTGCTCTGGTAAATCAAATTCGCCGGTAGTGGCTGCTTCTGCGATCAGCCGCCGCCACGGTATCCGGGCCGATGGGTCTACTTTCCGTTTTGTATATTCACGATGCATGAGAACACGGGTTAACGGGTTCCAGTCGTGGAGGATGCACAGCACAGCGCACGCCCTGACGGTCGCGTCAATAATTTCGTCGCTCCAACGCTCCCCTATACCGTCGTTTTCGCACTCAAACCCCACAAAGTGTTTGTTGCCGGCCCTGTATGCGCCCGGTTTCGGTGCGTCATATAAGCCCTGGCCGTAGTCGGGGGGTTCCACGTCCGCTAATAACTGTTCTATTCGGTTTGCCATGCCCCGGCCAGCGTGGTTACAACGACCGGCAGCGTTTAACACGATCAGGCCGTCGCGGCCCACAGTGAACTGCGACAACGGGCCTTTGAGATCCCTGCGACCTTCCAATACCAGCCGCTTACAGGGCATATTCCCCGATTGTGCATTACTCGCCGTGTGATGCAACATGATTCCGACCGGCTCAAACGAATACGAACTGGCGGCCCGGACCTGCCAGCCGTCGATCGTTTCGACGTTAAGCCCTGCGGCTTTCAGAGATACGGCCCACTGTTTACGCATTAGCTAGTGATAGCCGCTATCTCGTCGTCGGTTAAGCCCAGATCGCGCAACTTTTGGTTGCCGGACTCTTTGTCAGCATCTTTTTTCGCTGCCGCGGCTTCGTCGGCGTCGCGCTGCGCTTGCGCGTTTGTCGCATCGACCTCCCGCTGGGCCGCTTCTTCGGCGGTTTCTTCGCGGACGGTCTGCTGGCCGGTCGTGCAATTAAATTCGATAACGGTTGCCATGATTAGCTCCTACTTATTCCATAAACGGCGAGAATAGAATTCTCTATGATTGCGACGGTTGTATGCGCTGAAAATTCGGTTACTGGGTCGCAACTAGCGTCAATCGTGGACCAGTGACAGTTGTTTAACTCCATCGTGACCGAATCCCAAAAAAAGGAGGACACCAGTGTGCCGGAAGTGTAGCCGTACTCGGGGGTACCGCCTGAGGCTTCGGTATAGCCGGCAATATAGATTTTGGTCATCGCTGCTGAGTAGTTCTGTCCGGTTTGACCCGCTCCGAGTCCTTCGGTGACAGCTAAACCGTCGTCGCCGCTGAGTGTCGAGGTCGGACTAGATGAGTTGTTTAGGTTACGGTATCTCCCGTAGTTATAAGCGCCGCTCGACACACCGTTAATTCGGAATTTGACCTCGTTGCCATAGTTGGCGGTGTTATCCATCGCAATAAAAATGATTTCCAAATCGTCGTGTGTTTGGGGAATGCTGCTGACTGTCAGCGATGTTGGACCGCTGTTGTCAGCGGTGGCAACGCCTAGAAGCTCATAGGTTGTAGCCATTACGACGTGGGCCTTTTATACATGCGGATTACGGAAGTCGTCGGAAAAACTCCGCCTGCGCCAAAATCAAATGTCAAATTTGTAACGTCGGTGCCTGTCGGCGCTCCTCGATAATACGAATAAGAACCGGCCCCGGTCATACCGCTATAGGGCGTATCGCTGCTGCCATTGTTTTTCCCTCCTACTTCGCACATCATCGACGGCGCACCCGGTGAAGTAGTGATTTTGGACAAGTTCCAAAACTCCGCCCAAAACCACGAGCGACCATCTGTGATTCCCGTTCCTGGAGCTTGAACAATCACGATCGCATTTTGCGCTGAGTACTGGCCCGCCGCAGGGTTGCTGCCCCAGCTAGATAGGTACTGGCAATAGTCGTACCGACTGTTGGAGTCGTTGTTGAATCTAACTCTGAGGTCGCCACTGTAGGTATAGCTTCCCATCGACACGATACCCGTCACAATAAATGAGCAACTGTCCGTAGGAATGCCTGTCAGCGCAACCGTGGTGGAACTGCCGTCGCCTTTTACCTCACCCAAAAACTCAAGTTTGTCTCCTACTGCCATCAGCTAGCTTCTCCCATGCCGTACAGCGTGGCGGTCGTGCCGTTCGCGTAATTCGAGCTGCCGTATCCGATCGGCCCCACCGTAAGGCTTGTTATGGCTGCGATCGTTCCTTCGTAGGAACCGGAACACCACCCGGTCCTGTTGTAGGAATTAGTGCCAGTGCCTAAAGCGGTTTGACCATAGCGTGAGGTGAAGGCAGGGACGTTTGTGCTGCTCGCGTAGTCGTAGATATCCATAATGCAGGTATAAGGAATAGTCGTCGAACCAAAATTAAGACCGGCAAGCCATCGGCTAGATGTCGAACCGCCTGAGGATTGAGTGCTATAGCTATAAATGTACGAATACTGATACCGGTAGTTACTGCCCGTGTCGCCGTTGATTTGCACGCCTACGTGATAGTCGGCGCTATGCGAACTGCTCACGGCTGTTTTGACAATTAGACGCAACGCCGCGAACGTCTGAGGGATACCAGAAAAGGTCACCGTCGCGGTGCTTCCGTTAAAAGTTTGGCTCGCTATCGGCTCAAAAGCCCCAGCATCAACGCCGCCCGCCGCCGCCAGCAAGCCAACCTTCGTCATTCCCAGCGGCATTAGGCCATCGCCAGCCCAGCAGCGAACCCATACCACGTCGTCCCAGCGTCCACCGTCGTAAATACGAGAACGTCGACGCCCGTCGTCGTCAGCGTCGGCGCTGCGCCCCCCGGCCAGTCAACCGAACCGGGCCAATTGACTGTCTGGGAGCCGCCGTTAGTCAAGATAAGGGTAAAGCTGCACGACTTACCGCTAGCGGACGGATTGCTAAACGTAAAGGTATTAGCGCTCGTGTCCACCGTCGCGGTTACCACGTTCCCAGCGGTTAAATCTATGTCCTGGGTGCCGCCCCCGGTGCCGCCTATAACGTTTACCGTTTCGGCGTAGTCCTTCATTTCCGGGGTTTCGATGAGGTTATCGTTCATCGTAATTTTGGAATCGGTAAATTCGAGCGCCTTATCTGAGGCGTCCCACAGAGCAAAATCGCCTGCGGTTCCTGAGTGGAACGTTACGTCTACTCCGGAGCCGTCTGCGCCTATCGCTACTGCGGCGTCAATCGCTAGCGCCACTGTCGGTGTTGGTCCGGTTCCGCTGGTTACGTCGATGTTGGTGCCGGCGTTTACTGCCGTTATGTCGCCAATGCCGCCCCACGCAGAGCCGTCGTAGTATTCGATGGCGTTTGTGTCTTTGAGGTAGGAAACCATGCCCTCGGTAGGGCTGGACACGGCGGACGATCTAGCCGAGGAGCTGGCGAACACCATTACCACTTGGTCGCCCACGTAGGTGTTCATATCGCTAGAAGTGAGAACCGCTCCTGTTGTCCATTGTTTGTAGCCTGCGCCTGCCATATCAGAATCCTAAAGAGTTGTAGTCGAGCCGCCCTAAGGTGGCGTCGTCGAGTATTAAATAACTTGTTGTGTCTCTTGGCGTCATCCCTAGCGTAACGCGCCAGGTTTCCCCGACGGTGTAAGCGTGCCCGATTTGCTGCAACGTCCCCTCCGTCGATTGTTGAGAAACGCCAGGCGGCGTAAATTCCACGGCCACCCCGTCAGCTAGTTCAAGTTGTGCAATCGTGTTCTGTGTACCGGAGCTTTGGGTATCCAATATGGCTTCTAAAGTGTTTATTCGCACCTCGGTTGAGGCGGTTTGCACCATAAGAAAATCCAGCAAATTAGTTACCGTAGCGTCGTCCAATACCAGCACTTCCCCTACGGGTAGTAGTCGTATTCCGTAAGAATCTTGGCTGTCGGTGTCGTTAGCTGTTACGGCTGCGGCTCCGGTCCGGTTCGCCGTTAAACGGTTGAAAAGCTCTGCGCTGACTACTGTTCGCCCGATCTGCTGATAGGGCACATCTGAGCCGTCGTCGCTAAAGGTTGTGGCGGCGGAGGACGTGATAGGGCCGTAGCGGTTCTCAAAGCGCATTTGCCCGGAGCGGTCAACATACAAATAGCCCTGTTCCGAGTTCGTGACCTTCTGTAGATACTGGACGGCGTTTACGTCTGATGACAAAGTTTCCGCCGCAACTGTCGAATAGCCGGTATCTATGCTGGTTGTGCCGGAATAAGCGATATTGGCGTTGGATAGGACGGCTGAAACTCGCGGCCCTGTTGTTTGTTCACTAAACGACGTGCCGGAAGTAAGAGATCTTAGCCCTAGTTCGCTGGACTGGTCCTCAGCTATCACGGTCACCCATGCGTCGCCCTGCGTGTCATAGCCAAGGTTGATATCTTCGACCAGGCCCGAATAAATCAAATGGCCGTTGCATTTAATAGTGACCGTTCTACCTACGGTTATGCCCGGATAGTAGGCCGATGATGTGTTGAGGGGGTCTAACGCTCCGTCAGTGTTACGAAATAGCAACCGGGCTTTTCCCGGCGGAAACGGCATAGTCCAGTCGTCGCGGCCCCTGCGCGTGATAAACGAAACGCAACGGTCGGTGAGGTCCGCCATTACCTCCGTCCCACTCAAAACGTAGTCTGTGCTGTCAAGTTTGCCTTTTACGGCGTCGTCAAGCGTAAAAGCATTATCGAACGCCGGCCCAATAAATCCGATTTCGACTAGCGGCGTGGGCGCTGCCACTAGAGAGCCTGCCCGTTGAAACCGATGGCGTCAATTGGAACACCACTCTGGTTGCGATTAACGCGACGGAGGTCGCTGATGAGGTCTGCGCTATCTATATAGGATTTGTATATGTTCACGGTTTGTTGCGTCATTCCGTGAGCCGCTTGTGCACCCATCCCGCCGGGGAGCGGCAAATTTGCGTTCGTTGGTGTCATCGGCAGGGCTATCGGAATGTCAGGTTTTGGCGGCCCGAAGGGCGTCGTGTTCCGCGGACCGCTTAACGTTGGAATTTGCCCGAAATCGACAAACGGGAGCCGGTTAATTTGTCGGATTAGCCAATTGATTTGGTCAATAAAGAAATTAACTATGCCGGTCATAACCGACTTGAATTCTGTCAGGAGAGCGTCAAACGCTCCTTTAGCGAGCTTGCCTACCCGGTCGGGAATCGCTTTTACGAAATCTATGATTCCGTCGATGGCGAGCCCGATACCGGTTTTAACCGAATCAAGGCTAAAGAATGTAGTAAACGCCGTTTTGATTGCTTCTAACGGTGCCAGGATCGTTCGAGCCAACCCCCAAACCATGTCTTTAATACCGGATAGCGCTAAATCAAAATCGCCCTTAAATATGCCTTTTAGGAAATCGAGGACGCCTTGGAACGACTGGACGAGGCCGCCGACCATTTCGATAATTCCCTCGATAATGGGGGTGACCACGGCTTTTACGTCCTCAAAAACCCTGGTAACGACGTATCTAAACGTTTCCGATTCCTGCCAGAAATAGGCGATAGCTGCAACCGCGGCCCCAAATAGAGCTATCAGGCCCCCGACACTGAAAATAATGCCTCCGAGAGCGACCACGGCGGCGCCTATGGCTCCGACAAGCACTACCCCTACAGCGGCCGCCAAACCTAACAAAAAGGGCTTAGGGTTGGTTTTAATGAAATCGACGATTCGCCTAATCACTGGTTCGACAGCCTCGCGGATACGGTCGAAAGCGTCTTTCAGCTTCGGTAACCATTCTTCGCCCAGTTCTTTTGCCCGGTCCCGAATAGTTGCCATTTGAGGCGCGAACCGCTCGGCCACCTCGATTAGTTTTGTGACGCCCTCAGCAAGTTTCATAGCGACCGGCAACAACGCCGTACCAATAGTGATACCCACGTCCTTTAGCCGGGCCTGAAGTATGCGTTGCTGGTTAGCGAGGCCCCCGGACGTTTTCGCGAAGTCCCCCAAAGCTCCCTGGGCGCCTAGTTGCTCCATGATGAGCGCTTGCCGGGCCATAATCTTTGACCCTTCGGACACTTCGCCGTTTACGTCGGCTAGCCCCATTTCGAGCGCTTTTGCTTCGACCATCGCGGCGTTAAAGAGAATCCCTAACTGTTTCAGGGGCTCCGTTTCCCCAGATAGGCCGGCCCGTAGCTTCGCTAGCGCTTCTTCCGGTCTGAGATTGTTAAAGGACGCCACATCAGCGGACGTGCGAACCAAATCAGCGGAAAATTTTGACAGATCGTCACCCGATAGGCCGGCCGCGGTACCGAAAACACCAAAACTTGAGGCGGCTTCCAAAAATTCGCCCCTCGACATGCCTACGGCGGTCGCAGCGTCGTTCGCTGACTCGATAATCGAATCCGCCCCGGAACGAAAAATAGCTTTTGTTTTCGACATGGACTCGTCGAAATCGCTGGCTAAATCTACGGCTTTCGCTCCCAGACCTACCGCGGCGACCGTTACGCCAGCCGTCATTTTTGCGAACGATGCGGCTACTTTCTTAGCGGCGTTAGCTGATGATCTAGAAAACTTGTCTAGGGATTTGGTGGCGTTTTTGGTCGCTTTGCGTAAACCGGAGGCGTCGCCCCCGATCAGCATACTTATTGACGCTTTTTTACTTGCCACGGTTCGCCTCGATCGCGTCGTCCAAAATTTGTTCTAGCTCATCGTTATAGTAATCCACGACGTTTCTAAATTGAATGTCTGCCGCCTTGTAGATAAACGGTTGCGGTGTTCGCCGGCTTTGCGCCCGCCTCATAAGGCGGTCCCTGAAGGTGACGGGATCACCGAAAACGACACGCCCCACGTAAGGAATCTTTTTGCGGCCTACCCGGACAACACCACCTTTAGTGGTTCCAGAGGTCCTAATGTCCTTCTTCAGGCGACCAGATCGGACGGGAGCTTGGCGGCGTGCTTCGTCGGCCACAATATCGGCGGCGCCCTTGTGGATATCCTTAAACCGTTTCTTAAAATCGGCGTCGATTTGCCCCATCATGCGCTGGGCCTGCCGCAACCCTTTGATTTCTATAGTGGTTTTTCTACCTACGTTTTGCCTTGGCAAGTTTCGCCGCCCGTTCTTCGGCTTTGACCTTCTCGTTCCACGCCGTTAATAACCCCATCAGGGTTAATGAATCGGCGTTTAAGAGAACGTCGAGGGGTTGTCCGGTGTTTATCGCTAACACTCCTAACTGGTAGGCGTAGCTTCTTCGGCTAAAGGGCTTTCGTCGGCCTCGAATTCCACCGTGTAGCCGGCATCCAGCCACTGTTGAAAATCTAAACCGTCGTGCTGGTTTTGGCGGCGTGCCGCTTCATATCCCAGCCAGTAAATATGCGTTAAACGCGGATTTTCGCCCATTTCCAGGATCGAAACATCAAAGTGTGCTTCAAACGCTACGAATAGCGCCCCGGTGCCGTCATAGGTTCGGACAACCCCCTGATTATCTGTTACTTGGATTTGTGCTCTCAGCAACGTTTACTCCCTGTTTTTAGCTTGTGGCTTTGGTTACTGCGCCAGTGATCGGCCAGGACACGGAAACGGTGGACAGCTCGCCTACGGCTCCGTTTGCGCTCGGCAGTTCCGTTACGAGAACGTCGAACGTATACACGGGGTTCGTTGCCGATGCTGCCGCCGCGTCGTTCTTAACAACACAAGTGGTTGTTGTGCCGAGCAGCGTATACAGCGTGGCCTCAACTTCGCCGGACGCTAAATCCTGATTCATTTCTAAATCAAGTGTTCCGGTTTGGAGCCCTCCAATATAGGTGCGGTTATTGTCACCCATAGCGGTTGTTTCAAGCTGGTCAGCTTCGCGGCTAAACGTAATCGACGTAACGTGGTCACTCAGGGCCACGCCATTTACCGTCAGATAGGCGTTGTTCATCATAAATGCGGCCATAATTAACCTTCCTTCTTATTGGCCCGGGAAGCGGCCAAATGACCGCCGTCTATAAGCGCCTCAATGTTAAGGCCCTCTAGATCTTTATCTGTGACTGTTTCGCCTAGTTTCCCAAACGTACAGTTTTTGGTTTTTATTTTGTAATCGCTCACTGTCCGTAGACCTCCAGTTCAAATCGAGCGCCCATAAATTCACCTTCTCCAACCACGATCTGCCCGTAGTCGGCAACCCTTGTAATTCTCGCATCTGCGGCGGTGCCCCCCAGCGTAGCGTCTCCCTGGATCGCGTTATAAACACTCGTGGAGCCGGAAACGTAGCTGTCAAGTTTGTCTTGTGCGGCTTCCGCATAGAACCGTTGCGCCAAAACCAAAACCTCAAAATTGAATCGTTGAAGCTGGCTGGCGTTTGTGCTTGCCCCCATCGTCACGTTGTAATCCACGGGAGGCGAGCCTGGAACGACCACCGCTACCGGAGGCACCACTCGGTCCGGTACGGTGTCGAACACGGCAACGAGGCCCGAAAGTGTTTCGAGCCTGGTTTTGATGCCGTCCTTAATTGCTCCGTAGTCGGCCACTACGCGACACCGATGCGCCTATAACCGGCTAGGAGCCGTTGTATGTCGGGGTCTATCCTTGATACCCGGATAGGCCCAAAATCGTTTACAACGCCAGCCATCACGCCCAGGGGGCTGCTGCGGCGTTGGAATAAGCGAGCCGACAAGATTAAGGCCGCTTGTTGTACGGCTGCCGGCGCTGCACTCTTGTAGCCCCATTTCGCCGTCACTTCGACCGTAGGGCGATCGCTTGTGTAACGAGGAAATGGGGAAGAAACCGAACGAATGCAATTAAAGGGGGCGCTGTTCCCAACGACTATAAAATCGTCGGTGATTGTCAGGGTCGTCCCGTAGGCACCGTCGTTGCTGTCGTCCTGTTTCACTACAAGAGAGTCTGTTGTGTAGAAATCGTCCGTATACACAAGCACGTTCGTAGACGGCTGGTAAACACGCGCTGATGCGCTCCCAGACGCTACAAACGTACGTCCACAGAAATTGTTGATCTCGTCCTCGGCGGCGTCGATCGCGTCCTCGATGTAGTCATCCTCCGACGTTGTGCCGGAAGGGATACCCAAGGAGGCTTTGACAAGTGCTGTGGTTGTGTAGTTAGGCATTATTTCTTAGCTGCTGGCTTCTTCGCCGGAGCTTTCTTTTTTGCTGGGGGTTTCTCGGCGGCCTTTTCGGGCTTTTGTACCCTGCTGGCTGCTTGTTTTTCCCACAAATCGTCGTGTGTGCTCATTTGTTCCTTAGTCCTGGATAGGGGCCGGGCCATGCCTTGTATCGGCCCAGCCCCTTGTCCGGGTGTTATTCCCTCTAGCTACTAGAAGGTAGGTGCAATTAGACCAGTACCAGTGATGGCACTAATCGCCTTGGGATACCTGCCTGGCACAAAACCGCAATAAGCGTAGAGAACTAACGTAAGAGTTAAGTTCAGCCCGGCGGTTTCGTCCATGCGCATCATCATTTCGCCATCCTCGAATAGCAGCATGTCGTTTCGAGAAACAACATAGACGGCATCTTCTGTACCGGCTCCCAAATCGGTGCGGATATTGGCGTCGGTAACAATGGGAATACCGGCGATTTGGCTGCCAGTGTTTCCATAGCCTGCCGCTGGGCCTGTACCCATTGCATTTTGTGGCACGTTCGTTTGTGGCAGCACAAGCGGTCGGCTGTTGCCGTCGACTCCAGCTTGTAGCCATGCCAAACGGCGAGGGTGCATAACGATGAGGTCAGGCGCCCGATAAATGCCGCTGTTTATTTGCTGGATAGCGTCGAGGAGCTTTGGATAAAACTCTGCAACCGTGGGGCTGCCGTCGGTGTAAGTAACGCTGTTGATGCCGGTTACTTGTGAAATGCCGAGCAGTTGCCCTGATGAACCGGAACCGTTAATGAGTTGGTTGTCGAGGGTTGTTGACATAGCCGAGGCCATATCCCCAGTGACCAATGCGTCTATGCCCGTTCCGCGTTCCATAGCTTGGCGGCTGAGTTGCTGGCCGCTAGCTACGGTGCTGATGTTGCTGGTAAGTAGCGTGTCGTCGATATCGGTTTCCGATACGGCGTCGTTTTCTGCTGCTTGTACCGCTGCACTTGATCCGGTGGTAACCCTCGAAATGTTGAGAGTCATGCCGGATTCTGGGAGCGGAAGGTTTCGGCATTGGTCAGCAAAAGGACGGCCTGCGCGAGCCAACGGGGCTGCGAGGTCTGTCAAGTATTGCGGAACAACTAGACCGGCATAGTTGCTGGTCGTGCCGTCACGAGTTACGAGCATTTCTTGTTGGTGGCGGTGAATACGCTCTGTCGCTGCAACGTCCTTAGAAACAACGCTGTCGATGAAGTCTTTAACAAAAGACAGTTCGTGGCTGTTGTCGGACCGGTAGGTGAGCGGTTCTTCTTTAACGACCGCCTGGCCTGTTGCCGGTGCTTCTTCGGGGTTTTCTGCGTTCATAGCCCTGACTTCCGCTCGCATGGCGTCAGCTTTCAGCGTGGCCTCCTGCATTGTTCGTAGATCCTCGATGCGGCGATCAAGCTCGCTAGCGCGAGTTTGAAAATCAGCGAGGTTCTTATCTTCTTCTTCGGTGAGGTCGCGTACTTCGTCCGCTGCCCTGTTCACCAAAGCTGTTTGCATAGCGCTTATTTCAGAGCGCTCTGCGATCAACTGATCTAACAGTTTCATAAAACAGTTTCTCCTGTGTCACGTTCGTTTATCGAAGGTAACGACAGGTGGTAAACCGGCGTGTCGTTGGCGTTCTACTAAAACCTTAGCGCGTCTCGGCGTCCAACAAGTGACGCCAGCGTGCGAGCCGGGGTACTAGCGTTTCGTCGTCAGGGTTAAACGCCCTGGCCGATATGAGTTGAGCGTCACCGTAAGCCGGGGCGGTCGGTGCTGTGAGTAGCGCTACGTGATCGAGTTTTGCTTCCACTCGTGTTACGTGCCGTCGCCCGTCGTGTTTCGCTTCGTCGTTGCGAACTGGCACAAATCCCACCGAAAACCCGGAAACGTAACCATTTTTTGCGAGTTCGAGCGCTTCGCGGGCTCGTTCAGTTGGTGCCATCTCAAAATCTGCGATTAAACCGATTTGGTCTTTTTCCCAGCTAGCGGATTTGCCTATCGGCATGTTTTCGCGGTCGTGACCATGCATTAAGGGGATATTTCTGCCCCGTTCTTGTATGGATTTGTCGAAAACGCTTTTTCCGAACCGCTCGACATAGCTGCCGGCGTCGTAGGTGGCGTTCCACGGTGCCACTAACGCCACTATGTGATGTTGCCCGTCGGTTTCTCGTACTTCGATGTCGGTGATTTCTAGCGTTCGGTGTTCAATTTCCATTTTTCACCCTAAAAGGTCGTCGTGAGCCACTGAAGCGGTCACGTTTTCCAAATCGCGAATTTCGTCCACGGTGAGCCATCCGCCTTCCAAAGCGGTTTTGTGTGCGTCGAAGCGTTCGTTTCGGCTGCCACGGATCAAGGCGTCTATGTTGAGGCGTGCCACTTGGCCTCGGGGTAGTTCCTGGGTAAATGCCTGTTCTACTCTCGAATACCAGCCGCGGAGACAGAATCGAACGAAGTTGATCGAGTCCTGTTGCACGTTTTGGTAGGTCATGGAGCCGCCCTCGGCTGGCACGTTGACCATGTGAGACGGAACCTTAAACATTGTTGTAATTTCTCGCGCACTGTTCACACGGGCCTGTACAAACTCTAAATCTTTAGGGGATAGTTGGAGCGGCTGATACTTGATACCGGCTGAGAGGACCGCTGGTGAGCGCTGGCGGCCACCGTGAGCGGCAACGAAAGCGCTTTTAAGATCGCTGGCTTCTTCCCTGGTGAGTTCGCTATCTGCCTGTAGCACGCCGGTCGGTACCGCGCCGGTTGTGTAGAAATCGGCGGCCATTTCGTCGCCGGCAATAGCGATGCCGAGCGAACGTCGGGTAGCGGTCACTACGCCTAGACCTTCGGTAGCGCCGGGCAGCGTCATTCCGCGAATGTGCATGATGTCGTCGAACGGGACAGCAACGCCGTTTACTTGATATTCGATAGCACCCGTTTGTGTGGTTCTTACTGAAACGACGTCGGGGTTTAACGGGATTGCTGTTTGTGGATATCCCAGGCTGTCGCGGTCCCCGAGTAAACAGTAGGCGTTGCCGGCCAAAAGCAAACTAGTCACAATGCTGGAAATGGTGTCTATTCGTGTAGCTGTCGGGTCGGGCTGCTCCAGTAGTCGCGGTGTTGGTTGGACGATTTCGCCGCGCCGGTAGGAGTGAAACGGGAGCGAACCTATCGAATCGCTGATGAGTTGGACGCAGGCGTACAGCGTCGGGATCGTCAACGAGGAACTGTTGCTAACGGTGAGCGGCCCGGTCAGCGGTTGCGGCGTCATGCCGCGAGAGGGGATCACGAAGTTGATGTCTCGGTCCTCAGTTTTACGGCCCCTCAATAGTCGCGTTATCACATTTGCTGCCTTTCAACGACCACGCCTAGAAACATAAGAGCCGCGCACAAGACAAGCCCCAGGCCGGCCATTTCGCCTAAAACAAACGCGAAGTATGAGGCCAGGCCAAAAGCGAGCAACTGCAAAAACGTTCCGAGCATTTAATAGATTTTTGGTTTCGGTGGAATTACCACTGGTTCTAATCGTAGTGCAACGTCGACCGCCATTATGGAAGCTACCGCCGCGTCGATTCTTCTTTTGCTTTGCCGGCTCTCTTTTGTGACCCTGACGCCGTACCTATCGGACCGGGTATGACAGTTGGCGACGTGGCGAGATAGCGCCGGGTTGTGATCGTGGGCCAGGGTTCTAGTTAAAACCAGTTCGCTGAATTGTGAGCAAGCTGGAACCATCCTTTTAGGGGTTTGTGGATACTCGATGAGTTGCGCCCCGGTTTCCTGCTCAATAACTAACATCGCGTGTTGCAATGCGAAGGGGTCGTAGACGCACGCCCTGGGTTTCCATTCTTCGATCAGTTCGGTGATCCGGTGGGAAACTTCGTCGAGGGGTACGCGCCAGGCGTCCTCCGCTCCTATCGGCTTTTCCCAAATTTCGAGGACGTTGACGATTTTGTTGGGGGTTGCGGCAACGATCACTGTTGAATCGTTCGCAAAGCTGGCGTCAACTGCAAAAACTACGTCTTCGTCGCCTGGGGTGATTGTGGCCTCGGGGCAAGCGTCGAACTGTTCCGCCGATAACCATTGTTCGCGGTCCTTTGTCCATTGTCCCAAGTGCAGCCGCCTGAATTCTCCCTCCGGTAACTGTAGAACCTGGGATTGTAAATAGGTGTCGTCGAGCCAGTCTCCGAACGCTGGGTGGAACCGCCAGGCGGCTAAATCGTCGTGCGCCATATCGGGCGGCGGTGGATTCCAATATGACCACCAGGTGTTGTCGGTGATTTCCCCAGCTTGTACCCGTTTGTCGTATTCGACCAGATCCCACAAATACGAATCGTCGCCGCTGCCCGGTGTCGTGATATGAACCAGCATGGATTGTTTACGAGCACCCGAACCCGATAAGAGAGCTTCGGTCAGTTCGCCGTCCTTGTGAGCCCACGTTTCGTCCACAATGCAAAAGGTGGGGTTTAGACCGTGGGCAAGCCGTCCGTCACTGGATAGCACCCTGAGCACGCCCCCAGATAGCGGACAATACAGAGAATCCTTAAACACTTCGACCGCTGACGCCAGTTCCGGTTCTAGCTCGATCATGGCTTTTATGTTGTCGAGAACGATTCGGGCCTGGTCCTTAGAAGCTGCGACACAGTAGACCTCGGGAGCCCATTCACCGGAGGCGATAAGCGCCCAGAGCGCTATTGCTGATAACAGTTCCGATTTGCCGGATTTTCGCGGGAGCATCACTAAACAGTGTTTGTGCTGCCATAGCCCGTCGTCGGTTGTCTCAAATAGCCCGTCAATGATTTCTCGTTGGAATGGTCGTAGCTCGATCAAAGTGCCGGCGAGGTCGCCGCGGTGGTGTTTGCAAAATGTTTCGATGAAATCAGCGACATCGGCACCCAAACTGGTTTTAGTTGTCATTTGAGCCACCGATCTAGCTTGCTGGTGATTTCCTTAGTGGTAGCCACCGTCAGGCCCAGCTTTCCACGGCTAACAGGGTTGAGGCCCATATCGCTAAAGAATCCCCGTTGGACATCCAGCAGCTTTCGAGCTTCTAACGAATATTTAAGAAAAGTGTCGTCGTCCTCGGCTAGTTCCATTCGGCGTTTAACGTCGGCATATTGGTCATGCAACCTGCATAACTGCGCCAAAGCTGGTAAATCCGATTCCGATACCCACAAAGCGGCGGCCCTAGTCACTTTTACCCAAAGCTCCGAGCCGGCATCCCGTAAATCAGTTGGAATGGCTGGCGGACCGTCTACCGGTTCGGCCACGTCGTGGAGCGTTCCGGGGTCACGTTTGCCCGGTTTGCCGAGCTTTTGTTGCAATTCAACTGGTTTTTTAGTTTTCGACATTGTTTTTGGAAATCATGGCTTTTTTGTCAAAAGTCCCAGAAATAAACCGTTTTTTGAAAATTTTATATCGCGGCGGTGTTCTAAAGCG
>VTLG01001883.1_pt1 | contig 19990 bp, 28 predicted proteins | sample 4694571 | NCBI WGS metagenome assembly VTLG01 (sample SAMN12604809, study PRJNA352737) | marine metagenome | biome: ENVO:00000447; feature: ENVO:00000209|ENVO:00000569|ENVO:01000036; material: ENVO:00002151; isolation source: viral sequences binned using virsorter ... | reverse complement strand
GTTAAGTAATGTATATTATATGTGCTTTCTTTAATACTTGTAAAATTAACTGCACTTACTCCACTAACTGTTTGTGTTTCAATTAATTCTAATTGTCCATAGTTAGTATATTTATCTGCTCTTGTTAAATCATAAATATCAGTAGGAGTAAAGATACCTTTATTATTCCCAAAACTTTGTTCTGGGCTTTCTGGTATGTATCCAAATTCATTACTCATAATTACACCACCTTATACAATGTAAATGTTCCACTTGCTATATTGCCTGTTGAAAAAAATATATTTACACCATCAACTGTACTTGCAGAAGTAAATACACCACCACCTTGACTACCATTTAAACCAGCAGAAAACGGATTAAGAAAAACTGTTTCAGTAGTTATAAAAGTAAATTCACTTGAATTATTTGCATGATAAATATATAAAATGCCCTCATTTTCCTCAAAAAATGCACTATCATTTCCAACTTGTATATTTAATTGAAATTCAGCATTATTAGTTGTAGATTGATTACTAAAACTTCCTGTTGCATCTAATTTTTTATGTGCAAAATCATAATTTGAAGTTGTGTTAGCAGTTCCACTTTCAGTAAACCTCATCTCTAAATTGTTATTACCAGAACTTCCAATGACTTGATTAAAAGCCAACATATAAACATCATCACTATCAATCCCAACTAAGCTGACACTAGATACTGCACTTGTTACTGTGTTTGTTGCTACTTGTACTAATTGACCTGCCATTATGTTACAGCCAATCCATAAGTTCTTATATTTGTATTGGTAAAATTATTTGCTGTTAGAGTATCTAACTGAAAACCTGTTACTGAAGTTGCCTGTTCTAAAACTGCTATTCCTTTATAACCTAAAGCAGTAGATGAACTATAACTACCAGAATTCTGCCACATCATAAAAGTATAATTTGAACTTGAAAATGGGTTAAATATACAAAGTTTAGTTCCACCCCCAAGTGTACTACCAGAAGTTGTACTACCTAAATAATAAAAATTAGTGCTACCAGTTCCTCTGCCCTCACCAAAAGTAGTGTCAGTTCTTGTTTGCAAATAAGCAAAATCATAATTACTTGCAGTTATAACACTTCCACTAGAATTTATTAATCTTGCATTGACATTTGTAGTTGCGTCTGAACTATAATCAAAGTGAATTTCGTAAATATCAAAATCTGAACTAAATACATCTGTAATATTTATCTGACTTGCACTTGTTGTAGTAGTTTCATTAATTAATCTTAGGTTACTCATACTAAATCTGTTTTACTCCAAAAAGTTTTACAGTGCCACTATCAAAGCTATAAGCATCATAAACTCTTATTGCATTTACTGTATTAGCAGTATCATAGACACCTTGACCAAAAGTAAATTTAGCACTAAAGTGTTCAACACTATGAAAAGTGTTAAATGACCTTCTAGCTGAATTGTTTAAGTTATATAAATATACATAACCACTTGTAAAGGTACTTGAATGTGAAAACCCTATCCTAAGTCCACTTTCTGTACCTTTTAACTCTTGAAAAGTACCACCACTATCTCCACTTTGATAAGCATTTTGATAACTATTAGTTGAAATAAAAGAACTACCACCATCAGTTGAATATCTAATACTAAATAATGAAACACCAGCAACAGTATGTGAAAGTCCGTCAAAACTTAAATAATGAACATCATATTCACTTCCTTTTATAGAAGTAAAATCTATATAAGATACAGAACTTGTAAAATTTTGACTTTGTATAAGTTCTAAGCTACCACCCCAACTACCCTCTTTAGTAAGTTGTAATATATCACTAGGTGTATATAAACCAATGTTCTGCTTAATATTATTCGGTTGTGAGCCCAAGTAACTCATAGTAAAGCTCCTTTAGGTTTGTCTCAAAAATGATACATTATATTCTGCACTTGATGCTGAAGAGCACAATCCCTGTAACTTATCTCCAGTCTCTAATGTTATCTTTGTTGTGATTTCAATAGTTGTGCCGAATGGTAAAGAGACATTATTTAAAATGTGTCTTAAAGTTCCACCAGATTTTGTAACACTTAAATCAACTGTTACATCAGCACTTGATGAATTTACATTAGATAACAAAATACCTATAACAGTTTCAGTAGTTGAAGAAGGAACTGCATCAACAATATCTCCTGCTGATGTTCCAAGAACTCCTTGTACTGAATGTAAAGTATCTGCCATAATTTATTCCTTCCTTAGCTTAGAGCTAATACTAATCCTAATGTTACTCCAGCAGTAGCATTTAATTGACCACTAGATGCAGTCAAGTTACTACCCGCCATTGCTGTTGCTAAATCCGCAATGCTCTCTTTTTTAGGGTTGTTGCTATCATCTGCATCAATTATAACAAAACTATCATTAGCGACATTGACCGCACCAGCACTTAATCCATTAGGTGTAAATGTTAATGTAGAACTGAATGCACCAGAAGTAGCTGTTGCTCCACCAGATAAACCAGAAGTTGCAGAAGTTGTAATTGTAACTCCAGTAATATCGCCATCTCCAATAAAAGCTACCCATGCCGAGCCATTATAAAATTGTAATTCCGAAGTACCAGAACCATCTGACCCAGCACTGTTATCTTTTAGGAAGCAGAACATACCTTCTGCATCTGATGTGCCTAATGCTGTATCTCTAGCACTTGCATTATTATAAACTTGTATTACTTGGTCTTGAACGAATGTCTGAAACTCGGTAGCACTTATTAAATCTCCAGTGCTATAACTTTTCCAACCTGCTCCTGCCATATTTAAATCTCCTTAATATCTCTTTTATCTTAGCATTAACTATATGCAAATCTAGTTCCAACTCCAAGAAGTGCTTGACCAAGAACCCAAGAAGCAGAACTTGCTGGGCTAAGTGTCAAAGTCCAATTCCATGTTTGAGATGAAGCATTTACAGAATGTGTTATAGATTCTATAAATAATTCATCTGAGAAGGTACTTCCATCTGTATTAACTATATTAACAGTAATTCTATCCCCAATCTCTCTTCCTAGAGCTTGAGTCCAGATACTTGTATTTTGTCGTGGATTAATTTGCAAAGAATCAATTCTAATAATTGGAATAGCTGTCTCTGATAATTTTTGTTGAATAATACTTAATACATCACTATCAGTTGTATTGATAGTTGATTCACTAGAGTTCAAAGCTGTAAATCTTGTTATAGAATCTGCATCAGCTATAAATTGTGTAGAGCCACCGCTTCTTGTCCATGAATAGTTATTAATAACTTCATTGTCATCAAAAGATACTTGCACATCTGTATAAGGTAAATCAGACCCACTGTTACTAAATGTTGCTTGCGAAGTTGTTGCTAGAGCATTAGTAAACTTATAAGCTCTATTTCTAAATGTTGCTTTGCCATCTGCACTCATAAAGAACTGTCCATTTTCAGCTAGCTCACATGCTTTAAGTCCAGCAAGAACATTAGTTGTAAGTGCTTGTTGTTGTACATTCTTTGTACCAGTTCCAATAGTTCTTAAAGCTGAAGGGAAACCTATTGCATTTAGTATTCTTGAAACTCTAACAGAACTTAATTCTTCTGAATCTCCATAACCAAGTCGTGTTGTTTGACCTAGTTCGGTAAATCCAGTTCTTCCAACTCGCCAACCAACTGATTGGAATGTCTGATTTTGAAATAATCTAAATGCATCAATAGCAGTGAATGTAACAATAGAGTCTGCACCTTCTGCTAGAAATTTAACTGGCACTACATCTAAAAATCCACGAAATAAAACAAAAGTGCTTGAATCGTAAGTCGCTGATACTTTGACTTGTTTTAAAGGTGTAATCTTGGTTCTTCCATTAGCTGAGTCGTAAAAATGTGTTGTCTGACTTGGATTAAATCTATTGTCTTGATTAGATACTGAAAATGATAATGTACCAGCTCTAAAGTCTCCTAGTTCGTGAGACCTACCACGACTTATATCAAAGTATCTAACATAAGAACTTATATCTGTAAATGTTTGACTAGAAGCAAAAGGTTCTGAATCGAATGCAACTTCTACTGTGATATTAACATCAGAGTCGAAACTAGCTGGCATTAGAAGACTACCCTTTGACCATTCCTTTTAGCTCTATTCAAAGCATCAATAATATCTAATGCTTGAGCATTAGCATCTTTACCTTCAACATTTATATTCTGATGAATTACAACTGCATTATTTCTGGCAAGTGCTTCCATACCAGCTCCAGCTCTGCTAGTAGGAGCAGTAGGGCTTACAATATCCGCATCTACTTCTGAACCATCAGTTCCAGTCTTAACAGATTCACTTCCACCACCAGTAGAAGTTATAGCAATATCTTCTCCACTTTTAATAGCATTAGCCATATTAATTAAATCTTGTAACTTCATTCCAGTAGATTCAACTAAATGCTCCATAGCTTCTTCAAAATTACCCAAAGCATTTAGATTTTTAAGAGCTTCATCTAATTCTTTTTTAGCCATTGCTATCTCTAGTAAGTTTTCTGGAGTCTTAGCAGTAACTTCATTTAATTCTTTTTGTGCTTTAACTAATTTATCTTGTGCTTTTGTTAACCTCTCAAGAGCTCTCTCTTCTTCTTCTTGTGCTTGTAAAAGTTCCCTCTCAGCAGTTTCTTGCTCTCTTGTAGCTCCAGTAGATGCTTCTATAAGTTCAGTAAGTTTTTCTTTTGCAATAGCAAGTTGAAGTTCTTGAATCTCATTTTTTTCTTCTGATTCCTCAAGTTTTCTAATTGCTTCTTCTTGTTGAAGAATTGCTAATTTCTCTTTATCAGTAACTTTTTTAGCTTCTTCTTTAGCTCTTAATAATGCATCTTCTGCATCTAATACTTTTTGAGATGCTTTTTCTAATAGTTCTTGAGACTTAGTAACTTGTTTAGATGCTTCATCTCTATCTTCTTCTGCATCTCTTACTCTCTCTTGTATATCTTTCAATTTATTTTGTGCTGATATAACTGCATCAAGAGAAGGTAGCATATTTTTTTGAATGCTCTCTGCAAATTCTGCACTTGCTTCTGTTTGTTCTTCTATTGCTTCAGTATTCTTTTCTGATTCTCTTGTGTGATTAGCAAGAGCTTCTGAAATAATATCTTCTGTTGTAATTCTTCTATCTTGTTGCCTATGAAGAGCCATTCCAACATCAATGGCTCTCTCAGTTGCTGTTCTACTATCCTTTAATGCTTCTTCTGAATTTTTGACTTCTTGTGTATATAAGCTATATGTTCGTGGCAACTTAGTACCATAAATACTATTCATGTCCTCTGCTTCTTGAACATTTGCTCTAATTTCTTTTGTAACTTCTCTCTGATTTTTAATAAAGTCAGAGAATCCTTGTACAATGTCTGTAACTTTTTGAACTATTGAAGTTAATACTGGAGCAATAGTTTCGCCGAGTAGTATTCCTAATTCAGAAAAAGCATTGCTCATTATATCCAACTGAGCTTTAAGAGAACCCATCTGCTTATCTGCTACATCTTGAGTAGTACCACCAGACTGCATGAGAGCTTGTTCGTAGTTCCTAATCTCATCTCCAGCACCAGATAATATCTTGACTGCATCTGCTACACCACGATTAAGTCCTAACTGGTCTAATGTAGATGCTTTTAATTCATCAGACATTGGTGCTAATACTGAATCTAATTCTTCAATTATGTCAGCAACATTTTTCATATTGCCTTCGGTATCAAACATATTGAGACCAAGTTTTTTAAACTCTTCTGAGTTCTTTGCTGTTGCTCTTGGTATATCTCTAAGTAACTGGTTTAGTTTTTCTCCAGCTTCAGCTCCTTTAACACCTCTATCTGCAAAAGCTGATAAGACTGCAACACCTTCTTCTATACCTTTATTAGCTACCTTTAATGCAGAACCAGCTTTGTTAGTTAGTGCTTCAGAGAACTGTTGAACAGATGAGTTAGCTAATGTATTAGCTTTTACAAGAACATCAGTTACCTTTGTTAAATTATCTAAGTTTTGTTGTGCATCATCAACAGTCATACCCAATGCAGACTGAGCATCAGTTGCTAAGTCAGTAGCAGTAGCCATATCAAACATACCAGCTTGAGCGAACTTAGCTACTTGTGGTAGAGCTGATATAGACTGCTCGGCATTTAAACCAGCAGATGCTAAGAAGAAAAATGCTTCTGCGGATTGTTCAGCAGATATTCTTGTCTCTCTTGATACAGCAATAGCTTGAGCTTCCATTGCTTTTTGTTGTTCGATAGTTGTATCCATTATTGCTATGGATTGAGTCATCTTATCGTTGAATGCTATAAACTCTTGAGTTGCTTTAGTCATTCCTTTTACTAAAGCTACACCGATTGCAATGCCAGCTACTTTACCAGCAGTTGCAAGTTTGCCCATCATCTTGCTTGACTTGCCAGCAGAGCCACCAAGTTTATTTAATTGATTTTTTGCTAAGTCTGCACCCTTAGTTACTATCTGAATTGCTATGTCTGCTATTGCCATTATCTCTGTCTATTCTTTTTGGCTTCAGCTTCTGCTAAAGCTCTTGCTTTATTAATCTCTCCTGTTTCCCATTTATAAAATGCAATCCACTGATTGTATTCCATTGAGCTCATTGTAGTCATAAGCTCGCCAACAGTCATGCCAAGTTCTCTAGCTAGTTTAAATGTAAATGTTAAGTCGTAATCAGTCTCAAAACTGCTCTGCTTCCGCAGAACCCCCAACACCATTTAATTCATTTATCTTTAAGAATATCTTATCTATAACTTTTGAGTCCTTCTCATAAAGTTGGTCAATAAGCTCATCATCTAATTCTGGTTCTATTACACATACCTTAAGCAGTTCTCTTTGATAATCAAAAGCATCAGCATCATCTTGATTAAGTAATTTACCAAGTTGAACTTGCATAGCTTTGTTTATCCCACGAATCTTGATAGAGAATCCCCATTCTTCGAGTTCAATATCTTCTTCTGGAACTGAAGGTAGGTTTTTAATATCATCAGCAGATAATCGTTTCATGTATCTCCCTTCTTATCTATTTAATTGTTACTTAGTGTGTTCCTCTTGTAACCGCACCAGATACTTGTAAGTCTCCACTGTAAGCTACGACATCTCCTACTGGAGAACTTAGTGCATAGTTTGTAAGTATGCATTCGCCAGAATATTTGATTTTTCCAGAAGCTGTTCCTTCTGGGCTATATTCAAAAGAGAGAGTAGCACTTTGACCTATTACTGCTCCAAATATTGCATCAGCAGTAGCATCAAAGAATCCAGTGAGACCTATTGTTGCATCTTTTAAACCTACTAAGTAAGTTTTGTTTGATGCACCAAGAACTGAAGTTTCAGCAACATCAGCTGTCTCTGGGAAGTCAACATTATTCACAAAAGCAGATATATCAGTTAATGAACCAGATGCGTTATCTAATTTAAAAACTGAGTCTTTTCCATGTACAAATGCCATTTATTCCTTCTCCTTAATTATTTCTTCCAAACCCCACAATAGCATTTATTGTAGGAGTTGAAGACCCACCAATCGTATTATGTACTCTCACATATCTATTGATTGTCGTACCTTCATCTATTTTCTTAATTTCACTCGTAGCACCTGTTGCTTGAGTAAATGTTATCAAGTCTGCGTAAGTTACATTATCAGCACTGTGCTGAATCTTAACATCTCCAGTTGGAGAAGTACCACTAACACTTGTAACAATTAAGAATGCACCGCCACCGCCAGTCGAACTCGCTGAGTTGTCATTGGCAGAACCCTGCACTCCTGTTGTTGTAAAAGCACCAGCATTTAAAACGAGACCTACTGTAACTCCATTATCTGCTTGAGCATCTATTGAAGTTGCAACTACATCTCCTGTTGGGCTTGATACACCATAGTTAGTAATGTTAGCTGAACCAAACTGGCTTCTATCCCCAGTCTCTAAGCCATCAATACCAACAACTAAATTAAAATCTGTACCGCTAAGTAATGGTTGCAATGTTGCATCTGCGGTAGCATCAAAAAATCCTGTTAGAGAAAATGTTCCATCATCTTCTCCCGCTATATATTCTTTACTTCCAGAAGAACCAAAATTTGTTGTCTCAGCTACATCAGCTGTTTTTGTTATATCTACATTATTAAAATATTGACTGAAGTCCACTGCATTAACATGAACCTTAGTACCTTTACCATGAACGAATGCCATTATCTTTTACCAGTCCTTCTTCTTCTTCGCCTTCTTCTTGAGCCACTGCCAGAGCCATAGCTTCTTCCATAACCCATTATTCTTCTTCTTCCTTCTTGACCCATGCTTCATCAACATCTGGAGTATCTGGGTCATCAGCTATAAAATATCCTTTTTCATCTCTAGCTCTCTCCACATCTTTTTCATCTAATACTATACCTTGTTCAAGTAACCATTTGAATGATTTACCTAAATCTTGTTTAGTAACTTTTGTTCCAGCTTCAATGCGTTTATCTTTGACATCAATGCCACTCATAACTATATAACTCATGCTATTACCTCTATCGTAAACTCACAACCCAAGTAGTCTATGTTGTTTATAGTATAGACACCATAGTTGTCTGCTTCTACCACTCTAACAGATTGTGCTTCTCCACCCAATGTTATATCAGATTCTACTTGAGCTTTAACTGAGCTTGACCCAGTCGAAGCTAAGAATGCATCTAAAGTATCTTGAGAATCTTGAGCATCAACTCTGCTTACATAAAGAAAAACTGGAATACTATAAGTATCTGCACCACGAGCCATTGTTGAATCGTATTCAATATTATCTACAACTCCAACTACTGCTGTTGGTGGTTCAATAGAATCTGGTACAAAACCAAATACTGTTAAGGAAGATATGTTTCCTAAGTTAGTTGCTATACCAGACCTTATTGATGATAAAGATGCCATTATAGTTTTTTCCTTCCTTTTTTAAATTGTCTCTCTATTTGTTTTCCTGCTAATGATAATAGTACTTTGCGTTCTGGAGCGGAATCTCTGTAACCCATCTTTAAGAATGGAACTATTGGTGTACCTTTTTCTGCAATAGATAAAGCAACAGCATAAGGATTCATGCCATGTCTCTTTGACCAACCAGTAAGTGCTTTGACTGGTGGAAAGTGTGGTCTAGTTCTATTAAATGGTTCAGACATTCTAAATTTTTTATTAGGATTTCCATGTACAAAAGATGCATGTGGAGCTGAAGCAAATATTGTTACTTTGTTTGGAATCCTTCCAGTGTTCTTTACTCTTGTGTATTTAATACTTCTTTTTAAAGCTCCAGTATCAACTGGTGCATGTCCTTTTGATTTTTCTTTTATAATTTTTCCAGAAGCATTAAAGTAATTTCTTAGCGGAGTCATTAATAGATTATTTGCTTTTAATCTTTTTCGTAGATTTTCTGCTCCAGTGATTTTAAATTGAATATCAGAAGAAGCCATTAGAGTCTGTTCTTTATATAACCCTTTATGAGTTCTCTTGCATCTGGGTCGAACTTATTAAATAGTTCTATCTGTCCAGTTTGCTCATTCCCAAGAATATTGAATGGAGCATCTTTTCTTTTAAATAATCTTAATCCTTGTATTAAGCATGCTTGTTTGATTGCTTTTGGTACTGCACTGTACCCAAACTGTGCAGTGATTTTTACATTTTTTACGATTGTAGGGTCAAATCGTTCTGAACTTCTGGTATCTAATATTGCTATTTCTGTTATTGGAGCAAACTCTTCTCCATCTACTTGGTTTCCAGCATCTATTGGTTTTAAGTAAAAGTCAGTGTCAATAGTTAATGTTGTGTCATAACTACCATCATCAACAGTATCAAGTTGCACAACTAAACCGCTAGGTGTTGATATATCTGGCACGACAAGAAATACAGTATTATCTGGAGTAAAATACTTTGCTTCAGAACTTGTCTGATAAAAGAATCTTCCAGTTATTGCATCTATCTGCCTACTCGCACCATTAATAGCATTTTCTAAATTAGTATCTTGTCCAGAACCACTTAGACCAATGTAAGTTTTTAATTCAGCTAAAGTAGCATATCCATTTACTACCGCCACTGAAGTTACTTACCTTTATTCTCTTTTGGAGCTTGTGCTTTTTTAGCAATTATATTTAATGCTTTGTAATCTGCATCAGACATCTCTTGACCTTTTTTACCCATGAGCTTACCTTTAGCCCAACCTTTAGGAAGTCCACCAGTTGTCTCCATGCATTCGCCAGCATCATTCATATAAATATCTTTTTTTAATTCCATTTTTACCTCTCCGACTATTGAGCCACCATACGAATGATGGCTCATTATAGTCAATATCTAATCTCTTAGATGTTTGTTATAGTGCAGAATGCAGTTGGTCTATAAACTGGGAATCCCAATCTGACTGTTGCCTTCATTACCATAATATCTTTAACAAAGTTCTCATCATGTGAATCAGACATAGCAACTTCCATACCTTGTCTTGCGACAATATGACATGCTTGTCCGCCACCGAATACTCCAACTATTGCAGTTCCAGCTGGTCTTGTTGTATCAAGAACTACTGGTAATCCCCAAAGGGTGTTACCGACAGCTCCACCAAAGTTTCCTGCACCAACGAATAGTGGATTCAATGAACCACTTGTTGTTACTGCATTAACTTCTGTTACAACTTGATACCAGTCTGAAGGGTGCATAATTATTGCATCTGGGCTCAAGAAGCTATCCTTTTGGATTTCAGTGATTGCTTCATAAATTTGTCCAATTCTCTTTAAGTTTCCAGAGAAACTTGAAAAATCGAATGTGTTTATTCCGCTAACATTTAATAATCCAGTTAGGTTGCTTCCAGAACCAGAACCAGCAAGAAGCTGGTCAGTTACAGAAAGTTGAACCATTGTTTGTAATCTTGAATCAAGATAACCCTGTACTGCTGAAACATCAGCAAGTAGCTCTTCAGTAACTGGTAAGAAAGAACCAATTTTTCTAATGTTCTCTGTTTTTTCAGTAAATGCTAATGCATTTTCTCCAAGAGCTGAACCTTCAGCTGTTGGTGCAGAGTTGTTAGTGAATGTGCTTTCTTCTAGGTACTTGTATTGGTACTGGTCAGTATTGATTGTATCAATTAAGTCCAAAACATTGTTTGGATTTCTGAGGGCAGTAGGTACTACTAAGTCCGACCTAGTTACTGCTGGTGGGTATCCAGATTCTGTAAGAGTTGTTTTAAACTCATACTTTGGATTCCACTTTAACTCAGAAGAAATGTTTTTTTGTCCAGAGTCCATATAACCTTTATATGCTCTTGACTCAATTAATTGTTCTCCAACAGTTTTGTATGGTTCTTTAGCTTCGACTGCTTCAGTATGTATTGCCTTTGGCTCTACTGCCTTACCAGCTTCAAGCTCATCTTCCATAGCTTTTCTCTCGGATTCAATTTGTGTGGCTTCTTTAACTTGTGTAACAAGTTCTGCCATTTTCTCATTTCTTTTAGCCCACTCTTCTTTTTTCTCAGAATCGAAATCAACTGCTTCAAATTCTTTGTACTCATTTAGTGTGCTCTCTCTGAGTTCATGGAGTTCCTTCTTTAGCTCATCTAATTTTGGCATAAAGTTTTTCTCCTATATTTCTGGGTCATAGCTATCAGCTAAAACCCTATTTGTTTCTAATAACAATGTAGTTGCATCAACTGTATCTACTTCATCTTTGAGTTCTTCTGGTGCACCAACATCTAAATAAGTATTTAAATCTTGATATGCTTCTTGAAGAGCATCTTGTAGATTCATCAGAATACTTGTTGAATTATCTGACAATGTTTTTTCTTTTTTGAGTCTCAAAGCAGTTAGCTCTTTGAATCTCATAAGAAGAGCAGACAAATTATTAAGTAACTCATCTGACTCATCTGCTAATGTCAAACCAGAGTTATTCTCTGATTGTTCTTTAACACCTATCGTATATGTATTTTGATTTGCTCCTACTAGCACTGGGCTTACTTCCCAGACTTTTAGTTCTTTTAAGTAACGAGCATCACTTGATTTACCATCTTTTTGAAATGAACCATTTTCTGAATCTAATACTTCATATCCAAAAGACCATTGTTGTAAATCTCCCATAGCTTTTACTGTTGCAAAAGCATCTCTGCCTTCTTGGGTGTCCATAATAAATTGACCTTTAAATGTAGCTTTGTCTCCATCAGATACTATCTCGCCACGACCTATTGGCTTTTTCCAGTCGTGAGCCCATACCATTGCTACACCATTCTCTCCATAACCAGATTTTATTGAGTTAGGAAGAACTACATCTCCATCAGAATCTATTTCATTGAATACAGAAAAAACTGCTTCAACCTTACCTTCTACTTCACTTACTGTTTTTAAGTCTATGGTCTTAGACTCAAATTTTTCTCTATCCATTTTTATATCCTCTTCTCATGATAAATCAATGTACATCTACAATTACATACTAGACCAGCTGGAGCACCGAGTCCACTATCTGCTGGGTATCTCAATTTATATCCAGAGATTACGAATGGTTCGTTCATTCCTACTTCTAGTCCATCTGCAAATAAATGACTATCCCTTACTCTACCATCTCTTTGCGTAAGCCACTCTTTAGTCAGAGATAATCCTGTTCCTTTAGCAGATTCATTCATTGCAAAGTTTGAGATAGCTGAACCTTCTGTTCTAGCAATATTCATAGCTCTACCTAGATTTTTCTTACCAATTACTTTTGAGATGTCTTTCCTAATAAAGTTTTCTAGTTCTCTACCAGTAAGACCAAGCTCACTTGCATTATCGAATGATTTACGAAGAGCTCTATTTAAGTTTGCTTTAGCAGTCTTAGACATGTCGGGTAAGAATGTATCTAATCTCTGTTGCACGAACTTAGCAGACTCTTTGTTAAACGATTGTCTGTTTATTGGTAATCTTGCTCCGCCCCTTCTTCTTGGGAATAATCCTTCTTCAATAATCTCTTTGCGGGGTCTTCTTCTTCTAGCTCTTGTAATTCTCTCTTGCTCTGATGGTGTAAATACTGCATTATCTTTTTCATCTGGTAGAAGAAATCCAGTTTGTAAGAATGCAAAGTCCAGAGCCATTGATTCATATACTGGTACTAAGTCTTCCTTCCAGTTGTTTGTTGTTTGGTCTATTGCATTATTAACTAAGACTTCAATACCTACTACTGTTGGTGGATTCTCTGCCAAGACTTTATTTATAGCTTTGCGTTGTCCATCTAACAATCCATAGTATTGTCTAGCTAATTCAAAATCCCAGTTACCAATAAGTTTGTCATATTGGTCATAAACAGTATTCCTAGATTGTTTTGTCCTAAATCTATCTAATCTAACTTCCCATTCTGAGTCTCTAAGCATCTGCCTTCTCTTAATAAGTTCTGAAGCTGATTCAAAGTTCTTCTCATCTCTAATACGATTGACTTGTCTCTCTGCCCACTTCTGAGCTCTCATTCTATTTCTTTTATCCAAGTCTCCACCCCAAAGCAACCAAGCAACTTGACCAGCTGTCATTCTCTCTGATTCTCCACGAAGATATTCGTTAGCTCTCTCTGATACTAAATCTGATTCATGTCGTAAGAACCATGCATTCATGCGGATTACTTTGTCTTCAGATATTTGTCCATTAGCCATTGCTCTGGCTTCTCTCTTAGTTTTATCCCTAAGACCAGAACCAGCAAATTCAAGATTATCTAATCCTCTTCTGGCATTGTCTCTTATAAACTGTGGAACTGTACCAACTTCTTTACCTTCATAAGTTTTAGAACTAAGTGGGTGGTTACTAGGAAGTAAATCAGTATCGAATGCACTTCTTGGAAACTTACCAGTTCGTAATGCTCTCAAAAATGCATTCACTCTAGCATAAGCCCATTGGTCAGCTGAACGAACATTACCACGCACTGATGCTGGATTTGTTCTGTAAGCTCCGATTCCCCTTCTGAATACAGCTTCAAGCATTCTTAAGGTAGCTCGGTATCTTGGATTGTCTGCGTTGTGTTCTTCTACTTTGTCTCTAAGTACTCGCTCAACTCTTGCAGAAACTTGCTTATTTTCTTCATCAACGAAATTAGATATTTTCCGAAGTCTTCCCACTTCGATTTCAACATCTCTATCAGTTTCTTCATGGTCTCCATTCTCTAAAATTGCCCATACTCGAATCGTAGCAGTTTCATCTTCTGAGTTCAGTGATTTGATAATTCCATGTGCTATTGAAGGTTCTTGTGGTGGTTTTGGTATTGACCAGCTTACTGCATCTCCAGCAGATAAATCCTCAATCCGAGCCATTGTAATCAGATAATCTTTGTTCGTACTCTTCGTGTGTAGAACATGGCATGTAGATTACATTGCCATCTTTATCATGTTGATGAGTTCCACTACAACCAATCTCTTCTGCTCTCTCTTGAGCTTCTTCTATTGTTGTAAATTCATCTACACCAACCATTGCTTTTGGATTATTACTATATCTTGATATTTGTTCTAATCTTGCTTCTGCTAGTTCTCTTGTTGGATAACAACCCATGTTCCTACCAGACTCTTCAGCAATCACACAAAACTGATTATCTATTCTTCTAACTACTTTGTCTTCAAATCTTTTTATACCCTTATCTTGATTCTCTTCCATATCTTCTGTTACAACTTGTTCTGGTTCTGGAGCTTCTGGTTCTTCTTGTTGCTCTGGTTGTTCCATATCAGCTGGAGTTGGTATGACTGAGTTGCTTAGCAAATATACATCTTGTGATTCATTCGTTGGAAGTCCTACTTGTTTTCTTGCTTCAGCAACTGTTATCCAACCACCTTGCACTCCGACATTAAGTTTTTCAAACATTTCTTTTTCATCTCCCTGCAAAGCTCTTACTGATGAGAAGTCATACTCAGCAGATACAGCTTGATTAGATTGATAATCTGGAAGTAATACTTGTTGTGTTAGTTCTTCTGCAACCATTCTCCATAAAGGTATTAACTTCTGCTCAGTAAAGAACTCTCTAAGTTCAGAAGTATTATTATATGTTGCTCTCTCAAGCCCAGCTCCAAGTCCAGCTAAGATTGCTGGTACTCCAAGAACTGCTGATACTCTCTCTTCTGGAATCCTTCTTAGAGCTCCTATGTCTAAATCTTTAGGAGAGAATGCTAATCGTTCTACATTCATAGAACCAGATAGAATTAATGGCTTACCTTTATTCTTGCCACCAACCTTCTGTTGATAAGTTCTTGATATTTGGTCAGCTTCAGTTTCAGTAAGTCCATAATCATCTTTTGGAGTTATAAGCATTGATGGCACACCAGAGTTAGCAAGTAAAGCTGTTGCCATTTGACCAGCAGACTCATCTCCATAAATTTCTCTCAGTACTGTTTTAAGGGGAGAGAATCCTTTTTTATGGTTCTTTGGGTCTAGTCCTAGTCTGAAGTGAACCATGTCTTGCGGTTTTATTTCCATAGTTCCTTTGTCTAATTGATACTCATAGTGAGTAATTAAATCATTTTGATTACCTTTTGGTAGAACTTGTTCTGGCATTATTGGATATAGTGCAACAAGTTCTCCAGCATTATTCTTTTGCTTCATAAGGTAAGCATCTCCAGAGACATGCATTGCATTGATGATATATTGTTGAACTACATCTCCAGACATATAAGGATTTGGTCTTCTAAGTAAATTAGCAAAAGGGTGGTTAGGAATCATCTGGGATTGTCCATCTTCATCAACAAACATTACTTGCAATGTTGCTTCTGAGAACGATACTCCTAATACTTGAAGACAAGCTGTTACAGCAGAGTTTGATTGTCCATTGCCCAATCCAGACATATCAAAGTCTCCAGCAGAAGAGTTATATCCTAAAATGTATGATGAGTTACCATAAACTAAATCGTTAGGGTCTTCTCTAAAAAAATTAAATCCTGTACTTCTTTTGTAGCCAGTTCTGTCATCTCTGAACCTTCTTTGTCCAAAAACTATATCTCTGAAGCTCCTTCGTTCTGCCATCTTCTCCTCAATAAGCTGTTATTGTTTTCTTCTTTGCAACTTGCAATATTCCATAAGCAAGACTGTCCACTTGGTCATCATGGTCTCCACTTGGGAATACTAACAATTCTTTTTCCAAATCAGAATACCACAAAGCATCATTAGGGAAGAATACCATACCAGCTTCCATTTTTGCTGATAATGGTAAAGCCCTACTTAACTTATCCTTATCTGCCTTTAACTTTACTATTGGAAGTGTAGTTTGTCTGCGAATGATTTGAATTAATGCTAATTGAAACCCAGCTGATTCTACTCCGATTGATACTGGATTCCACTTCTCATTGACTTGTTCTAACAGCTTTACTATATCTGGAGCTTCTATTCTTTTACGAATCACATCAAGAACATAAACATTATTCTGCTTATCAAGTCCAATAGTTGTTACAACTGTAAAGTCAGCTGACTCTTTTGTGCTTGTAGCTAAGTCCACTGTTGTATATATCTTCAAGTCTTCAAAGCGAACAGTTCCATCTTGTCTTTGTAAATAGATATAATCTTGATAGTTACCTTCTTCATTAAACTCAGTAAGAGTCTCTCTAGTGTAATACTTAAACCATTCAGACTTAATTAAGCCACCAGTCTGCTCTACAAACTGTGCTTCATACTCTTGACTAAATAAGAATGAACCTATCTCTCTCTTTGCTATTGTGAGTTCTTTTCTGTCAATCATTGGATTGTCATAGCTTGAGAACTGCCATCTCTCCCAATCTGGATTGTTTTCTGCTTCATCATACAATCTTTTGAACCAGTTCTGGATTCCTTTTGGTGTAGATATAAATAAGCAACCGCCCTTCCGCTCAGTAAGAGTTGGTCTAAGTACTTCCTTCCAAGTCTGCTCTTTTATAAATGCACACTCATCTAATACAATAAAGTCCAGACCAGCACCACGAAGTCTATCTGGATTATCTGCTGTTCTTACTGTTACGAATCCACCAGCTTTGGTATATACAGTCTTCTCTGATTCTTTAACTTCCATGCCATACTTACCAGCTAAGTCTCTTACAGTCTTCCAACCTTCAAGTGCCATTGCATAAGTTGGAGCAACCCACCAAGCATTCTTACCTTCCATAGCTTTTGCTAAACAAAGTAATGTACCTAGTCTTGTCTTACCAAATCTACGACCAGCAACTAAGATTCTGAATCTTGCTTTTGATTTAGCTACTTCAAGCTGAGCTGGGTGTAACTTAGGTAGTTTGTATTTGGTTTTGTAAACCTTAGAAATCGTATCCATCACGAAGCCATCTTAGTAAGTCGTTGAATATCTCTTCAACTTGTTCTGGTTGAATCTGAGATATGAAATAGAAGTTTGGTGCTGGCATTGGAATAATATATTCAACAGTATCAGCAAACAAATCTTCATCTACTTTATAATCTGAGAAATTATCTATGATAATATCTACAAATGCTTGATTAACTTCTTCTTCATTCATGATTCTCAAGTGTATCATCTTTTATTTTTTCCTGCTGAGTATCGGAAGTATCGGAAGTATCTGGTTCATCTGTGAGCTCTGGAGTTTGAAAATCTTCATATAATTCGCCATCTGAGAACTCCATCTCGACTATTTCTACATCTTCTCTTTGTATCTGTAACTTACTTGTCTCTCCAAACTGAGTTGGGTATTTTCTCTCTAGTATCCACTGTAAAGCTCTAGGGTTTCTATCTTCTTCTCCTATTTCTTTTATCTTGCGAAGGGTCTCTACTTTAAACTTTGATTCTCTCTCTTGTATCTTCTCAAACAAATCGACAAAGTATTCTTCTCCATTATCTGCTCTCTCTCGCCAAGTTCTATAAGTTCGTGATGATATTCCAGCAAAAGCACAAGCATCTTCTATATATGAACCTTCACTAACTGCATATAACAATCTATTTATTATCTCTTCATCTAAGAATTTGTTTTTCTTTTTTATCCCGAAAAATTTTCTATCACTCATCAATCATCTCCTGCCCAGTTTGGATTACCTTTATATTCATCAATAATCTCTACTGGGTCATAAAGTTTGTACTTTAAAGTAAGTTCTTCTCCAGCTTTTATTGCTTGTTGTGTATATAGATGCATCTTGGTTTTATAATCTACAAGTTTGCAGTTAGGTTCTTCACTATGATTTACAAATCCACCCAATGCGGTTCTTATATAGCCATTTAAAAACTTATAATGATGTACATGTGAGACTCCTAAATCTACTCCCCTATCGATATTTTCTTTTGCAAATAAACCTAAACCATCAATATCTGATTCTTTTATAGTTAAAAAGTGGGGTAGGGGAGAATAATTTTCTGTCATATCTATCTCTTCATCAATATCATCAAGCAATATATCATCAAAAATCAAATCTTATCCTTCTTAATTAATAACCAAGCTAAAGCATTAATTACAATAAAAGCCATTACTACTAAAAAAGTATCCATTATTCTTCTTCCAAAACTTCAAATTCAGAATCAAAATCATCATACTGTTCTGCAATAAACATTACTCCATCAATCTGTAAGTTTGCTTGTGGGTACATATCAGCTAAATCTTGACCAGCTTTAAGGGCAGTTGATATATCCTTAACGACAAAATCTTTATGCCATTTACCCATTACTCTTATTTTCTTCAATTTTTCTCCTTCCAACATTTACCAGATGAGTTCCAGTGATGGTTTCCAGACTTATAATAAAGCCAAGAACTCATCTTTAAATTAAATTCTGGGTTTTTTCTATCCCCAAACCAACCTAATTTATTTGAAATCCAATCATAAGTAGAATCATTAAGTTGCATGAGACCAATATCTCTTGTGCCATTAGTGTTAGTTCCAACTGCTTTAGCCCTTCCAGATGACTCACAAAATATAATTCTGCTTACTTCAATGTAGTCTTCTTGTTTAAAGTACTTCTCTATTAAGGGTTGCCAAACTGAGACTGTTTCCACTTGGAACTCAATCTTCTTGCATTCCTTATAATCAAGAATGATATCTGGTGTAATTGGTTGGCTAAGTGAAACTAGACAACTAATTATTGGGTGTAATAGGATTTTCATATTCCTTGAGTCTCTCTAAGGTAATTATACCTCTAGGTAGTTCTCTATATGAAGCATCTCCATCTTTGCCAATAAGCAATATCTTTGCTTTTGTACCATCATTCTCGATAGCTACTTTTCTCATGCTTTTATTATAAATCAACAATTAGTAATATTTAAGAATACTTTGTGAATATTTTCACAAGATTTTAAGATTATCCCAACCATTTTCTGAGACTGTAAAGGTAAGGATTCCATGAGAAGTAGTCAATCCCATTCTTGCTTCTAGTTCTTTAGAAGTATCCAGAGATGGAGCTTGAAACCAAGTTCTTCCCCGCTCAGTTAAAACTCTTAAATGATGGTAATGACCAGTAACTAACAAATCCGCAGAGCCAGAAGGTATTCTTGCATGCCCTTGATTCTTCCACCAGTTCATAAGTTTGTTCTCAATGTTCGACCCACCACCAGTCATGTGTCCATGATAAAAAGTAAGTCTCTGCCCTTTTACATCTATTGTTAAATAAAAATCATTAGGTACAACAGTCTTGACATGCTTGTATCGTTCTCTACCTTCTATTATTTCTCCAACTATCTGGAAGATTGCAGTATCTGAGTTATCTAATCTGCTAGTAGAGACTTGAGCTTTACCGCTTCTGTACTCTGAATGATTACCTACAACAGCTCCAATGATTATCTTTGGAGCAAGTTTCAGCAATCCATCAAGTACTTCAAGCAACATTTTACGAGCCAGATGTTCTTGTTCTGTTCTGGTCAGCTCAATGTTGAATGGTTGATGGTCAAAGAATCCATAACAGTTCTCAATCAAATCTCCTAAACCAATTATGTAAATCTCATCTATTATATGACCAGACTTGTTTAAATCTTTTATCTGCTTCTGGGCTTTTTTGATACCATTCCTTATGTAATCAATAGTCTCATCAGCTCCCCAGTCAGAGTTGTATTCTTTTTTTCCAAACTGCCAGTCAGCACAAAAAAACATAAAAGCATTATCTCCAGCTAGTTCAGAGAGTT
>VTLG01015828.1_pt1 | contig 19991 bp, 22 predicted proteins | sample 4694571 | NCBI WGS metagenome assembly VTLG01 (sample SAMN12604809, study PRJNA352737) | marine metagenome | biome: ENVO:00000447; feature: ENVO:00000209|ENVO:00000569|ENVO:01000036; material: ENVO:00002151; isolation source: viral sequences binned using virsorter ... | reverse complement strand
TCTGACTTCGAGAACTCATGCGGACTTATCTTCCAGAAGGAAGCTGCTGGTGTTGTTGAAGCAATCGGACCACAAGTACAGGTAACATCTGGAGACATTTCAGTTGTATACCAAGGTGACGTAATCCTAGGTCGCCTAGCAATGGGAGCAGACGCACTTAACCCTGCTGCATCAGTTGAATTATTCGCTGGAACAGCAACTAAGCCCGGCTCTTTCTAATTTTTATTTTTATACGGGAGCTTCGGCTCCCCTTTTTTCTTATGGCTTCCACAACTATTGACCTCGATACCGAACTATCCGCAGTTAACTCAATACTGGGAGCTATCGGGCAATCACCATTGACTACTCTAAACTTTGATAATCCAGAAGTAGCAATGATTTACAACCTACTCCGTGATGCTAACGTAGATACACAAGCAGAGGGGTGGCATTATAATACAGAAAAGCATGTAAAATATTCACCAGATTCTGTAACTGGTAAGATAGCTATTGGTAACGATATACTGTCTATGGACTTACATGAAAACCAAGTTCGTCGTACACATAATCTTGTACGTCGTAATGGATTTATTTATGACAAGCAAGATCACACAGATGTATTTACAGCTGACATAGATCTTGATGTTGTCAGACTATACAACTTTGAAGACTTACCTATTGTCTTTAGAAGATACATAACATATAGAGCATCTAGAGTTGCTGCTACAAAGCTAGTTGCAAATCCTCAGTTAGTCAAACTGCTAGCTCAACAAGAAGCTCTTGCTCGAGCTGCTCTTATGGAGTACGAGTGCAATCAAGCAGATCACAGTATGTTTGGATTTGAAGATGATACAGCCTATCAAACATATCAACCATTTAAAAATCTAAGGAGATAATGGCAAGTATAACACAAACTATCCCTCAATACTCACTAGGAATGTCAGAACAGCCTGATCAGCTTAAGTTTCCCGGTCAGGTATCAGAGGTAACAAACGCAATACCAGATCTAACTAGAGGTCTATTTAAAAGACCGGGTGCTAAACGTATAGGCACTGACGCACTATCGAGTGTACAGAGTGGAGGTTCGTGGTTCCATTACTTTCGTGATGAAACAGAAGGATCTTATATAGGACAAGTAGCTGCTGATGGTCAAGTCAGAGTATGGCGTTGTACAGATGGACAACTAATGACTACAGCCTATGGCACAGGTGGTCAAACAGCTATACAAAACTACTTAGCTACAAGCACACCAGAAAACTTACAGTTCTTAACAATTAATGATACGACTTTTGTTACCAACCGTGATACTACTAATGCTAACACTCTCGTTGGGACAACGGGAACTACAGATTCTGCACCAGATGCTCACTTCGGTTTCGTAGAATTATTACGTACAGAAAATGGTAGACAATATGGTTTAAACATTAATAATGGTACTACAGTTACTACACTAACTCGTGCTACACGTATTAAAATACAAAGTGATAATCTTAATGAAGGTGATGGCACAGGACATTGTCCCGGTATAGGCACAGCTGTATTTAGTGTAGACTCTGGTAGTAAAACAAACTTAATATTTAGACTCAATACTTTAGGTCAGCAAGGTGTTAGCCCTAACTATAGTGCTAGCAGTAATGGACCGGGTGGTAGTAACTACAGATGTAGCTACAACAGAGAAGTTGTATTACTACATGGTGGTGAAGGATGGGTTACAGGAGATACAACTACTGTAACTATGGAAGGGTTTAACTATACTATACGTGTTGAAGATCATGAATCTACTCAGGTTAACGCTACAGTTTCCTCTAGTGGAGACGGTCTTATAAGACCAGAACCTACACCTTTTGATGCTGATACAGCTGTTACTGCTGATACTATTATTGGTGGTATTATAGCTGAGTTACCATCAGGTGTCACAGGTAAACACATAGGTACAGGTATATATCTATCTAGCACTAACCCGTTTAGTGTAGAGATTGTTGAAGAAGATTTGATGCGATGCTTTCAAACTTCTGTAAATGATGTACAAAACTTACCTAACCAGTGTAAGCATGGTTATATCGTAAAGATTTCTAACTCTAGAATGTCGGATGAAGATGACTACTATCTAAGATTTGATGGTGCAAATAATAGAGATGGAACCGGCTCTTGGTCTGAGTGTGCAAAGGGTGGTATAGCTAAGACTCTTACTAACATGCCGTTAGTCATACAACGTACAGCTACAACTACATTTACTGTCAAGCAGTTTACATATCAAGATAGAAGAGTTGGTGATGATACAACTAACCCGATGCCCTCTTTCGTAGGTGCACGTATTAATAAAGTATTATTCTTTCGTAACAGATTAGCACTGTTGTCAGGTGAAAATGTCATTACATCACGACCGGGAACGTTAGGAACTCCTGACTTTTTTAATGAAACAGCTTTGACTGTATCTGCTAGTGACCCTGTAGATATATCAGCTGCATCTATGTTTCCATCAGAACTCTTCGATGGCATAGAGGTTAACACAGGTTTGGTTGTATTTAGCACAAACCAACAATTCTTACTTGCAGCAGATGATACAGTTTTTAACCCTGATACTGCAAAGCTTCGTAGTATATCTACGTTTAATTATAGTGAAACTATACCTCCTATATCATTAGGAACAACACTTGCATATGTTGATAACTCTGGTAAGTTTAGCCGCTTCAATGAAATGGCAAACATACAACGTGAAGGAGAACCAAGCATAGTAGAAGTAACTAAAGTTGTACCAACTCTATTACCAAAAGATATAGATTTACTAACAAACTCTAGAGAAAACTCTATCATATTATTTGGTAAAACAGGTTCTGATGAAGTTCTTGGTTACAAGTATTTTCAAGTATCTGATAAAAGGCAACAAGCTGCATGGTTTAAATGGAAACTTAACAATCCATTAATATACCATTTTATTATTAATGATGAATATTTCTTTTTAGATAGTGATTACTATTTACAAAGCATCAAGCTTGTGCAAACTGACACAGATCCTTCAACAAATGTAAACAATGTAGACTTTCTACTTCATGTAGATAATTTTACTACTGTTAGTGGTGGTAATTTTGACTCAGCTACGAACCTGACTACTTTCTCTGGTGTCAGTTGGTTGAATACAGTTACCTCACCTAACCATGAGTTAATTGTAATTGATGAAGGTGGTACACCCGCTCCTACTAATGATCAAGGTAGATATGCTAAGTGCACAGTCTCAGGTACAAGTTTTACTGTACCGGGTAACTGGCAAGGTGTTACACTTACAATAGGTTATCTATATCCATACGAAGTAAAGTTTCCTACCTTTTATGCAACTAGACAAGTCGGTAATGCTACTAGATCTGATGTAAATTCATCATTAGTCTTACATCGACTTAAGTTACACTTTGGAAAAGTAGGTTTATACGAAACCACACTTGAACGTGTAGGTAAAAATGATTATACAGAGGTGTATGAGTCACCTATTATGGATATTTACAATGCGTCAAGAGCACCATACTTAGAAGAACATATACAAACCGTACCTGTATACGAAAAGAACACAAACGTAGATGTAATACTACGATCATCTCACCCTGCCCCTGCTACGCTACGTGCATTATCATGGGAAGGTGACTACTCACCCAAATATTATAAACGTGTCTGATTACATACACCCACTTACAACGGAGGCTGCCACACAGGTTGCCTCTAATTTACGTCCAGATGACCGCAGAGAAGTCGAAGAGGGGCATGGGATACCATCTGCCCTTCTCCCTGCTTTGATGTGTCACAACCCATCCTACGTGTATTTTACAGTGCCTGACGGCAAGACTGCTGGCATGGCTGGAGTAGGAAAAGAAGGTGATATATGGATGCTATGCACTCCTGATATACACCGATACCCAATTACATTTGCAAGAGAGGCAAAGCGGTATGTCGATAGCCGACCTGAGCCCCTCCTTTGGAATATAGTTGACAGTAGAAACAAGGCACATTTAAAACTGCTAAAGTTTCTTGGTTTCAAGTTTTTACGCAAGTTAGAACATGGACCAAACAATATAACATTTATAGAATTTTGCCGTGTGCGTAGACGCTAATGCAGGGGCAAGGGCACAAGCTAGACAGCAAGCTGCTGCTAAAGATGCCCGATATCAGTCCGAAGGTCTCAAATTTTTTAACAGAGAGACAACACTAGAAAGAACACAGAATCAAAATGTCATAGGCTTATCACGAGATCAAAGTGATGCTTATGCACAAGCTATAGCTACCATAGGAAAAGGTAGAAAAAGAACTGAAGACGCTACAAGAGCTTACTTTGCTACAATGTCTGTAGATGAAGGTGGTCGAAGTAGACGATTTGGTAAATTAAAATATCAAGGCTTACTTGCTAAAAATGCAGAAGTCGAGAGTACCATACAAAATGTGCTTGGACGTAATATGGCATACTCACAACAAGGTCTTACACGTGTATTCCAAGCTAAACAAGCCTCAGCACGAGAAGCTCTCGGTATTAGACCAGAGTATGGTGCACCCGTTATGTTACCTCCAACAAACAGACTTGGTGGTGCGTTACAAATTGCTAGCCAAGTAGTCGGTATTGCTAGTGGTGGTATGAATATAGCTAGCGGAATTAAGAACTGGAACTAATGACATCATCATTTTCTAATCTAGTCGGTACAGAAAGGGACAGAATCCCTGACTTACCGATTAGTAACTACGCCTCTACCGAAGCTAACATGGAAGAGGCAGTCAATAGACAGATTGACACCAACATAAAAGACCAAGACAGATTCTTTAAAGAACTTGGGGATATAGAAGAACTAAAATCAAAAAACTTCTTCGACAATCTTAGCAGCCTTAATCAGCTCGTAGGTACAGTAGCTCAGTATCAAGAAGCACGTGAAAGAAATAGAGAAGCACGTGAAACACTTAAGTTTGCTAAGAATCTTTACAAAACTAAACAAAACGAGTTTCTAGAATTTGAAGAAAAGAAACTTGATATGAATGATGCTCAGAAAGAAGCTGCTTTACGAGAAATGGCTGACGGTGATCCACAGATCTATGAGTTTCTAAAAGCAAGATATGCACCAGACCTTGAACAACTTGAATCAGATGAGTTTAGACGAAGCTACAATGATTTTGCAGTTAGTGGTTTTAAGAATAGAGTACAAGGTAGAAATCTACTTAACAAGGCAACAAGGCTGGAAGCTGTAGAAGGTGCAGATGATATCATCGAAAATATTGTTACTAAATATTTCATGGATGCCCAATCTAAAGGCTTGAATATACAAAGTAGAGATCTTCGTAGACATTTTATTAAAGAGTTATATCCAGCACTTGTCAAAGCAAAAGAAGAAACTTTAAGCACATATGATAGAGTCAGCACTAATAATTATCTAAATAATGTAAATAAAGAAGTAGACAAATTAATTATTAGTACAGTCAACTCTAAAAATGCAGATACACAAGAGTATGATGGAGTCTACGACGACGACGAAGTAGGTCTAATACAGATTGTAATGAACAAAAAAGGTTTGAATAAAAAGCAAGCCTTAAATCATATTATCGAAAGAATATATGAAAATAGAGGTTTTTTAGAAACTGCCGGTGTTTCGCACTTTATGAATAAAGCCAAGTTTAAGCACTCTGGTCAGCAAGGAAAAGCAAAAGAAGGCTACATGAACTCTGGTATAGGTAGTCAAGGAGAGATAGATGGTAATTTAAAGTTTCTAAATAATGTAATAAGTGAATCAGTACAAGGTAATGATAAGTTATACCAAACTGAAGTTAAAGCTTCTCAAGAAAGAGTAAGACAGCTAGAACTTCAAGATTTACCAGAAGAAGAGTATAACATGGCTATAGCAGAAGAACAAGCTAGATTCTTTAGAAAGTTAAAAAGCCTAGGTCTAGAAACTTATTCTATTACACCAACTCATTTATTAAAAGATGAGACTTCTGGTGTAGGTACTGAGCCATATTCTAAACAGGTAGGTAGAGGAAATAAAATATTTGACATTGTAAATGTAGAACAGGATTTTGTCAACGGATTAAGAGCAGTTAAAAAAGATCCAAACCTAGAGCTTAATAGCTTACAAAAAAATGTACAAGTTAAGTCTGCTGAGTATGATTTAACTAAAAGAGTTAACAAACGTATGGCAGGCGATAAAAACTTGACATTAGAAGCTGCAATAAAACTAGAGTATGAAGGAGAAGATGGTGTTTTAGCTAATTTACTAAAAGGAGACTACGCAGCTAAAGTTGATATTACTCGACCAACATTACCTATAGATATAGAAAATGATAGAAATTATATCAAAACTAAAGGTGTAGATGCTGTTATGAATCAAAAAGGGTTTATATCGTTAGATCATAAACGAGCCTTAGATGAGTTGTATGATTATTATGAAAGTGGTTTTAAAACACCCTTTCCACAGTATTTTAGAGAGGTTACTCACGGCACAAATGTAATGCCACATGAGTTTGCTCTTGCAACATACAAGGCTAACTTTCCGGGTGATACCAGTAAAATGAAAAACCCAGAAACATTTTTTGATTTAACAGAAGCGGAGCAGCGTTTCTTGTATCTACGTAAAAATCAAACTAAGAATCTAAATTTACTGAATGATGACGACGATACAACTATAGAAACTAAGATGCTTAAATCTTTTCAAGTAAGAGAAAATGCAAATCTATACTCAAAACCTACTGATACCCCCGGATTAAAAAAGTTTTTTGATAATAGAAATCTGACTCAATTAACTGTAGCTGATGCTTATAGACTTGCTAAACAAGGTTACTCTAATTTTGGTTTGTATGGTTTTAGTGCAGAAGAACTCATAGAAGTTGTAGAAGCTGGCGGTATAAGAGTAGATGGCCTCATGGACGAGCAGGCTCAAAAGGCTATGGTGTTCGGTTTGATGAGAATACAAGCTAATAAGAGTAACAGTATTATGGGTGCATTGGTTGAGGCTGATAAAGACTGGCGTAGACTAACTAACCTATCTGATACGGACAGAACACAAGTACTACAGTTCTTTCCAAATCTTAGAGATATGCCTAATAATCAGTTTCAAAACTTACAAGGTGATATAAACGAGATAATTGTAGAATCCGTAAAAACAAAAAGAGGAACTAAAGAAAAGTTCTTTAATAGACTAATTGAAGATTATGTCGAGAATGACTTTGGAGGAATAACAATTTAATGGACTCAGGAAAATATACGATAGACGAGAATATGGTCGATGAGCTAAGTAATGTAGCTAACGACATATCAGACGACTATCGAGCCCGGATAATAGCCGAAGAACAGGCACAGTCAGAGCAAGCTCAGGCTGAAGAACAAGCTGTTGATACACAGGCTGATCCACGCAACTCCGAAACATGGGGTGCTAAGGCACTCATTAAAGAGGGACAGTCTATTTTATCTGGTGGTTTACAAGACACTGCATCATCTATTGCAACGTTTCCAGAACGTACAGTTGATGCTTTGTCTGGAGAAATGCAAAAACAAAGGGAAGAGACTGGTGCATACAAGCCAGATTTTACGCCATTTGGTGGTTATGATAATCCAATCGAAACACGAACATGGTGGGGTAAACAGCTGAGAGGTCTAGTACACTTTGGATCTCTTGCAGCCGGTACAATAGTAACTGCAAAAGCTGCGGCAGCTACAGGTATAGTTGCTTTACCCGCAGGGCTTATAGCACTAGCTAAAGGTAATATTGCAAGAGGTATGGCTGTTGGAGCTGTATCTGATCTAGTATCTAAAGAGTCAGATGAGCAAAACGCTCTAGGTGCTTTACGTGACCGCTATGGTTGGATGGATACACCTATATCTACAAAAGATACTGACCATCCAGTTGTCATGAAAATGAAAAACATAGTTGAAGGTATGGGCATAGGTCTATTCTTTGACGGTTTTGCTTATGCACTGGGTAGAGGTGGTAAAAAAGCTGTAAAACAAATACAAGACAGAAACAAAAATTTAAAACAGGCAACAGTACAAAACGGACTAGCACAGCTAAGACGTGGCGAAGTAGAGTTTAGAGCAGATAAAAATGCACCTATATCTCAACCACACCAAGGTGCACATATAACCGAGGTAGAACCACAAGTAGCTCGTGAACAGTTATCCCGTACTCGTAAAGAGTGGGGTTCAGAAGACGGCTCTACTGGTTCTGTAACAACACCATACGAACGTGAGCGTATTGCTTTGGAAGGTGCTACAGATGAAGCACAAGTAGAACGTATTATGCGTGGACTGATGAGCAGTGCAAAGTTTAAGACAGAGCTTGACGCTGTAAAAGGTAGTGTACCAAAGCTAGCAGCTAAATGGAAAGAAGCTGTAGAAGGTCATCAACGCATAACACAGGGTAGAAATGCCGTAGAAATGTCACCACAACAGTATCTAAAAGAGTTATTAGAAGCTCAACCTGACGTTGTTGATGGGGTAGAAATATGGACATCTAAAAATGTTGTTATAGGTGACTTAGTTGTTGGTTCTTTACTTAAGCAGTTACGTGATTTGGGTACAGCCGGACGTGAAATAGCAGATCTAGTTGATCTAGATGATGTAGATGGCCCGGCCAAGCAAGTTGTAGATACAATGTTAACAGCTTTGTATCAAACTAAAAAAGCTAGATTCTTGAAATCTGACGCATTTAGACAGCTACAAGCAGGTAAACAACCTAAATCACAGATAGTAGAAGAAGTTGTAACAGCAGACGTAGAGAAAGCAAAAGAGTCTATAATGTCTGTACTGAAGATAGCAAAAGATGACGCTGATGACAACCTACTTAATGCGTTGTTTGAAGCTTTTTCTATGATGAAAGATGTTAATAGTCTAGAAGACTTTGACAGATGGGCACGTACAATACTCAAAGGTGGTTCACTAGCACCAGACGGCCCTGCTAGAACAGGTGTACTAATTCGTGAACTAGAAGGTGTAATGAGTCATAGTATTTTATCAGGTCCCAAAACACCAATGCGAGCTATTATGGGTACATCTACTGCAACTATGCTAAGACCTTTAGCTACAGCACTAGGAGCACTTGCACGTTATCCATTCGAGGGTGACTCTGCTACACTTAGAAGTAGCCTAGCTGCCGTTAATGGTATGATAGAAGCTATACCCGAGTCGTTTACTTTATTTAGAGAAAAACTAAACTCATACTGGAAAGGTGATATACGTACAATTAAGACACGTTTTTCAGAGTATACACAAGCAGATGATAACTGGGAAATATTACGTCGTTGGGCAGAAGATAGTGGTAGAGCTAACGCCGGTGAAGTAGCAGCATTTCGTATGGCTAACCTAGCTAGACAGGCTAACAATACTAACTTGTTTACATACTCTACAAAAATCATGGCCGCAACTGACGATGCGTTTGGTTACATACTTGGTCGTGCTAAGATGCGTGAAAAAGCTATGCGTAGAGTATTAGACATGCAAAGTGTAGATGGCATTAAATTGCCAGAAATAAACAAAGACTTGATGAAGGCATATGAAGATGACTTTTATTCACAGGTGTTTGACAAAGATGGTAATATTATTGACGAAGCTACAAAGTTTGGACGTAAAGAAGTAACACTAACACAAGATCTTACAGGTTTTGCAAAGGGTCTAAACGATGTATTTAGTGCTGCACCTCTAGCTAAACCATTCTTTTTGTTTGCTAGAACAGGTGTAAACGGACTCGCTTTAACGGGGAAGTATACACCGGGTTTCAACTTCTTAGTCAAAGAGTTTAACGACATAGCATTTGCAAATCCGGCTGATCTAGCTAGTGTAAACAAGTATGGTATTTTTACAGCAGAAGAACTTGCTAATGCTAGAGCTTTACAAACAGGTCGCTTGGCGATGGGATCTGCTGTAGTATTTATGGCTACACAGGCATGGATGCGTGGTGATCTTAATGGTAACGGCCCAGTTGACAGACAAAAAAGACAGGTCTGGCTAGATGGTAAGTGGGAACCAAGAACTATAAAGCTAGGTGCTGTACGTGTTGGTTATGATAACTTTGAACCATTTAACCTTATTATGTCTACTATTGCTGACGTAGGTGACGCAAGCGAATTGATGGGTGAAGAATGGACAGAAAACCAGTTAGGTAAAATATCTCTTGTTGTAGCACAAGCTATTACAAGTAAGTCATACCTAGCAGGTATACAGTCATTCGTAGATTTATTCGGTGCTAGACCCGGGCAAGGACCACGTATTGCAGCATCACTGCTAAACAATCAAGTGCCTCTTGCGGGTTTACGTAATGAGCTTGGTAGATTATTTACACCATACATGCGTGAAATAAACTCAGGTATAATACAGTCTATACGTAACAGAAACTTACTTACTGAACAGTTAGTTGGTAAACAACAGCTACCTATCAAGTATGATATGTTAAAGCCTAATACTCCTATTAAGGATTGGGATTTTTTAACAAGATTATACAATGCAGCAAGTCCTGTAACTTTAAACTTAGAGCAAAGTGAAGGTAGGCAGTTACTATTTAATAGTGGTTATGACCTCAGACAGTCTACATACTATGCTCCTGACGGTACAAAACTTACAGATAAACCAGAGATTAGATCCTTGTTTACAAAAGCTATAGGCGATTATAATTTAGAACTAAAGCTTAACAGATTAGCCAGAGATCCAAAAATAATAGCTTCTATTGAAGAAATGTACAAAGATATAAAATCTGGTAGACGTGGTGAGTTTGATACAAAGGACTACTACCATAATAGAATTATAGGACAAGAGTTTTATTTAGCACGTAATCAAGCTTGGGCAAAGATTAGCAAACTACCTCAAGTACGTCAAGTTATACTCGAACAGCGTAGCCAAGAGATTGCACGTCTCACTAAACGCTCAGATACAGCAAACATCCTCAACATTTATAAATAATGGCAACAACATTCGTAGATCACACTGGGGATGGAAATGCGACTAAGCAATTTACCTTCCCTTCAATTAAAGAAGCAGATGTAAAAGTTGATGTAGATGGTGTCATAAAATCATCAGGCACACACTACAATATAACAGGCTACACTACTACAGGTGGTGGTAATGTAGTCTTTACATCAGGCAACATACCAGTTAGCCCTGCTGCTATACGTATCTTTCGTGATACAGATGTAGACAGCCCGAAGGCTACATATACGGCAGGGTCATCAATCAAGGCAGCTGACCTTAATGCCAACCATGAGCAGATATTATATGCTGCACAAGAAGAACAGAATCAAACAATATTAACAAGCGATATAAAAGATGGTGCTATAACAAGTGCTAAAATAAAAGATGGAAATGTAATAGAATCAAAGCTAGCTAGTGATGCAGTAACAACAACAAAAATAGCTGACAATGCTGTAACAATGGCAAAGCTAGGTAGTGGTACATTGCCTACAGACATAACAGTTGCTAGTGCAAACATTACAGATCTTTCAGTTGCTACAGCTGACATAGCAAACGGTGCAGTTACAACACCAAAACTAGCAGCTGACGCTGTTGATGGTACTAAGATTGCAGACGATGCAGTTGATTCAGAACACATAGCAGCTGACTCATTAGATACTGAGCACTATGCTCCTACATCTATAGACTCGACAGCTCTTGCGTCTAACTCTGTAACAGAATCTAAAATTACAGATTCTAACGTTACAACTGATAAAATAGCAAACGCTAACATTACACTCGCAAAGTTAGCTAGCGATCTAAAACAAACAACTATATCAGATAGTGATACACAGTTACCTACATCTGGAGCTGTCGTTGATTATGTAGCCGCACAGCTAGAACCCTTTGGTGGTTTTGAAGCTATAGCTAATGAGTTATCTTTTCCTAATACACAACCAGTATCAGGTGTTGCTATCAGTATAGCAGATGCACAAGGTATAGTTGTAAACAGTAGTGGTGTTAGTACCACAGGTCGTACACTTAATGGTACAACCGTTACAATAAACAACATACCCTCTAACTTTCATAGTTCTACTATAGCTGCCGGTGTACGTTTTATTGTAACATCAACTGGCTCTAGTCAGACATATAACTACCACAAAGCTACACTACCAGAAAGTGACCTTGTTGGTCTTAGTGGAGACATCAATGATTTCAACGAAAGATATAGAATTGGCTCGTCGAACCCTACAAGTAATAACGATAGTGGTGACTTATTCTTTAATACTGGCACAGGTAAAATGCTCGTGTATGATGGGACATCGTCAGCATGGGAAGAAGTACAGTCAGTAGGTAGTTTCTTTATTAATACAATATCTAGTTCATCAGCAACTGGTGGAGGCAGTGCAACATTTAATAACAATGCTTATAGATTTACACTTAGTAATGCAGGCACAGTTGCCGAGCAACATATTGTTAGCATCAATGGAGTCATTCAGAAACCTAATAGCGGAACCAGTCAACCCAGTGAAGGGTTTGCTATGGATGGTGCTGACATCATATTTTCTGCCGCTCCTTCTAGTGGTGCTGATTTCTTCATCATTACAATCGGATCAACAGTAAATATAAACACCCCTAGTGCAGGTTCTGTAACTTCATCAACTATAGCCAGTAATGCAGTTGTAGAAGCTAAAATTGCAGATGGTGCAGTAACTAATAATAAAATAGCATCTGGTATATCTGCAAGTAAGATTACAGGTTTATCTACTGATTCTATTACAGAAGGCGATAGTAAAGTTGAAGTTGTAGATACTGGTTCTGCTTCTCATGTATCAACTGAAGTTGATGGTACTTTAATTTCAAGAGCTTTTTCAGGCGGAAGTACTCATTTTAAATCAGGTGTGTTTGGGGCAGCCCATAATATAACAGACGGGCAAGGTCAAGCTATCAGTCTTATGTATGGTGGTGGTACTAGTAATCAAGGATTAATAGCTTGTACTCATACAAACGGATTAGATATACAAAATAGTACATCCGTCTCGATAGGTCAAAATGGTTTTCCTAATCAAGATTATGCAAATTTTACAACTAATGGTGCTACCTTTTTTGTAGGTGGAAATGTTAAGTTACAAGTAAATGCTAGCGGTGTTACTACTTACTATTCTATTTTACCTAATGCTGATTCTACACTTAACCTAGGAGCTAATGCAACTAGATTTGCAAATGTTTATGCCGACACCTATTATGGTGATGGACAAAACCTAACAGGTGTAGCTTCAACAGTAGCTGACGGATGTATCTATGAAAACTCACAAACTATATCTAACAACTATACAATATCAACAAACAAAAACGCAATGAGTGCAGGGCCGATCACTATAGCAAATGGCGTTACATTAACAATACCTAGTGGTAGTGTTTACACAATAGTATAATTATGGCAATACAAATTAATGGAAATGGTACTATCACAGGTATCTCTGTCGGTGGTTTACCAGACGGAAGTGTTGACGCAGATACACTAGCTACAAATGCTGTGACTGATGCAAAAATTAGTGGGATGGCAGCATCAAAATTAACAGGTGCACTACCGGCTATATCAGGAGCTAATCTTACAGGTATAGTTGGTGGTATATCAGATTTTGATGAATGGTATCAACCTAACCAACCATCAGGTAGTCAACAACCTATTACCAGTTGGACACGATCTAATTCAGCAGACGCAAGACACGGTGTTAAAGGTGGTGCAATGTCTCATAATGGTTCTGGAATATGGACATTTCCATCTACAGGATATTGGTTTATATCATTTACTGGATGGACATTTAGACAAAACGGTGCAAATAGATATGCTCAATTTAGAATAATGACAACAAGCAATAACTCATCTTACAGTGAGCAGGCTTCTAACGGACACTCTAACCGTAACTGGAGTGGTTATCAAAACGGTGCTACATATAACTCTAGTCATTCTCAAACAATATTTGATGTTCAAGATGTTAGTAATTATAAAGTAAGATTTGACGTAAACATAGAAGACGGTAGTACTGCCGCTATGGGTGGTCGTAACTTTACTAGCTTTACAGTTATGAAATTAGGAGAGACATAATATGAGTATAAAATTAAAACATTCTGGTGGTAATGCAGTATCTCTGCATCCACCAACCTCTGCACCCACATCTAGTGATGTGCAGTTTAAACTACCTACAGCAGATGGTAGTGCAAACCAAGTCTTAAAAACTGATGGATCTGGAAACTTATCCTTTGGTGCTGATAGTGGTGGACTTAATGCTAGCTATGCAAGACTAGCTGACGTTAAAGGTAATACAACACAGGGAGGATCTTTTACTTCTGGAGCTTGGAGAACTAGAGACATAACAACAGAAGAAACCGACCCAGACGGCATAGTTTCAATTTCAAGTAATCAATTTACTTTACAGGCAGGGACTTATCATATTTATGCGTCTTGTTGTGCTGTAGGAGTTGATAATCATAATTGTAGAATTTATAATACTACAGATAGTTCTACAACTTTGACAGGACTTGCAAACAAAAACCAAGAAGAGAATGTTAGTGACTATGCTCATGTAAGAGGACAATTTACAATAGCAGCAGCAAAAACATTTGAATTACAGCACAGATGTCAAACTACTGTAACCACACATGGTTTTGGTGCTTATGCAAGTTGGAATAACAACGTATATAGTACTATTGAAATTTATAAGAGGAATTAACTATGACAATCAATTCAGATACAGACATTTATGCAGCAGTAGAAAAACTTGGCAAGAGTGCTAATTCTTTTAAGTTATCTCAGTCTGTACCTCCACATACAATTACTTACTGGGACCCCTCAAACTCTGATACTCAACCTACAGATGATGAATTAAATACAGCTTATACGAGTTGGAAATCTACAGCAACAGCACAGGAGTTATCAGGTACATGAGCAAAATATTAGTCGATGAAATTCGATCAAACAGTGCGTCTGCTGACGCTATAACATTAGATGGCAACGGTAAGTGTGCTATTAATGCAACAACAATTAACAGCTTAACCTTTCCTACATCAGATGGTTCTGCTGACCAAATTATAAAAACAAATGGTTCTGGTGGATTATCATTTACAACAGCATCCGGAGGTACAATAGGTGCATTTGTAACAGATGCGAGCAGTACTGCTTATACATTAACTTCCGTTGGTTATCAAAACGGAGTCCATTCTGCAACTATTACACCTACAAAAGCTAGTTCAAAAATTTTAATACTTTGTTCTTTTTATACTAAATGTACAGCACAACCTAATCATGGTGTTCATGCACAAGTAAGAATTAACAGAGCGGGAAGTCAGATTTTTGAAAGTATACATGCTCGTTCCGTTTATACAAATGGTTACTCAGGAAATAGAATAGAAAACTATGGTGTGACGAATCCTACCCATTTGATTGATACTCCAACTTATACGTTAGGTAACTCAATTACTTACACAGTAGATGCCGGCTATCAAGGAAATACTGGTGGAGTTGATGCTGTTCTCTGGAACTCAGATCAATCTCCCTCATTCAAACTTTCAACTTTTACACTTATGGAGCTGACAACATGATAACATCTAAGTTAGAAGCGATACAATCCCTTGTACCATCACCTAAGTTGGTAATGAAAGATGATGAGATTATTAAGTGGTTTAGTTCTGAGACACAACCTACAGAAGAGCAAATAACAGCCGAGCAAACTCGGCTTGATGCTGTTTATAAAAGTAATGAGTATCAACGTCAAAGAGCAGCTGAATATCCGTTGGTAGTCGAACAACTGGACTTAATTTACCATTCTGGCATCGACGCTTGGAAAGCCAAGATAAAGGAAACAAAAGACAAATATCCTAAACCATAATGGCATTAACACAAGTAAGTACTGGCGGTATAAAAGACGGTCAGATACACACAGCTGACTTAGCAGATGGTGCAATTTCAGCTGTAAAATTAGAGGCTACTACTCTCGACCAAACCTATACGTTAGGAGCAGATGGCACTAATCACTATACATTTACAGGAGAGGGTTTGACTGGAACTGTCAATGACCCTACCTTGTATTTAACACGTGGTAAAACATACAGATTTGTAAACGGTAACTCCTCTGGAGCCCATCCGTTTCGTATACAAACAACAGTAAACGGCTCTGCCGGTACAGAGTACAATACAGGAGTCACAAATAATGGAGGAGCCGGTGGGTCTACCATAATATTTGAAGTACCACATAGTGCTCCAGACGTGCTGTACTACCAATGCACCTCACACGGTTCTATGGGTGGTATCTTATATGTTACAGGAGCACTAGCTGACGGCACAGTTACTACAGCAAAATTAGCTAGTTCTGTTAGTTCAGCTATAGCAGCAAACACTGCAAAAGATTTAACTGCATTAAGTGCTAGCAATCTTACATCAGGTACAATTCCAGATGCTAGATTCCCTGCTACATTACCAACAGCAAGTGCAGCTAATTTAACAGCAGTACCGGCTGCAAATATTACTGGTACATTACCGGCAATTAGTGGTACAAACTTAACTAATTTAGATGCTACAAACTTAACTGGAACTATTGCAGATGCACGTTTTCCGGCAACATTACCGGCGGCAAGTGCTGCAAACTTAACTAACGTACCGGCTGCTAATATAACTGGTACACTTCCGGCTATAAGTGGTGCAAACCTAACAAACTTACCCGGTGGTGGTAAACTTCTTCAAGTACAATCTACTTTTAAATCAAGTAGTTATCATTTCAGCCACGGTGGTTGGGGTGCTGTTCCCGGATTAAGTGTCAATATAATTCCACAAACAAACAGTAAGATTTATGTTATGTGTAATATACACTTCTTAATGCCTGCTGTTGGTAGTCGTGGTTCACAAGGTGAAGGTTGGGGTATCAAAATATATAGAGATAGCAGCAATATTTGGTCATCAGGTGGAGCTTATGACGCATATTTACAATGTAATAGTCCATCATCTGCACACTTTAGAGGAAGACATCAATGGATGTACTATGATACAAACCCCGGCGGTAATGGATCTAGCATTATAACTTATAGCATACAATCTGCTTCTCATAACGGTTACTCTATGCAAATATCCAATATGGGGTCAACCATATCAGTTTGGGAGATAGCACCATGATTTTAGATGCACAAGCGATAATGAGAGCATACCCAACAATAGTTGGTATAGATGACTCTTGGATAAATTATGGCATAGATAATGATGGAAACAGAGTTTACTTTGAACAATCAAAAGTCGATGCTGCAAGAGTAGAGATAGATGCTGAAGAGGCTGCTTCTTTATATAGAAGACAAAGAACAGGTACAGATGGTTCAGAAACTACCTCTAGTACAACAGATGGTATTTATCCTGAGATTGGAGATCAGTTAGATTTGCTTTACAAAGATATTGTAAATGGTACACTAACTTCATCAGGAGAGTTTGCTAAAGCAATTAAAGCAACTAAAGACAAGTATCCTAAACCATAGTGGAAATACCTACCATAGTATTACCTGATATTAAAAAGATAGAAACGGTAGAAATACCAATACCTACAGCTGACGTACCATACTATGAACCTATGGTAGTTCCTCCGAGCGATCTACGAGATCAGGAAGAGGAACCAGTCAAGACTGTAGAAGAAAAACCACCCGAACCACCTACCCTTAAAATACCGTTTATTAAACAGCCAGTACCTCAACCTTCTGCGGAAGTTGTAGTAACTGCTGTTACAACGGCGGTGACAGCTGTAGCAGCTACAACGCTAACACAGCCTCTAATTGAAAACATTAGAAAAAGAGCACAAAAACTTATACAAAATAAGATAAACAAATGGAGACAAAACCGCCAGAAAAGAAAGGACTCCTCACAAAGCTCAAAGAAAATGTAGATGACCATGAAGAACAGATGGCAGTACTAGGTGCAGCAGTGCGTCTTGGTGTAGTTATCTGGTCAGGGTTTATTATCACATTAAGTTATGTTGAGCTACCTATGGTCAAGAAGTCAGCTACAGCAGGCGATATCACGTTCGTCGCTTCGATTTTTACTGGAGCACTAGCAACATTCGGCTTGTCTACAGGTAATGGTAAGAAAACCGATAAGAAAGAACCTACTAAACCAAAATAATGAAAAAATGGATTCTTCTCTTAGCATTGTTGTCACCCGCAATCGCAAGAGCAAACACTGTGACGCCTCAGTTTACAACAGGGTCGATGCAGTCAACGACAACAACGACACAAACAATAACAGAAACGATAGAACACGACGTACTGGGAGCCAAAGTAGAAACTTGGTCTGGTACAAATATTACACCAAGTGGTGCGATTGGTGCAGACGGTACAACATATTCAGTTACAACAGATGCAACAGAATGGGATCTATCAATAACAACAAGAGACGCAGGGACAATAGAAACAATAACAATAGACAGAACTATAGAAACAGATTCTACTACAAACTCTTACTCTATCTTTGCACAATAGGTACACCTGTATTTGCTGAAGATACAAATGTCAGCAATCCTGTAGCTGCTGCTACTGGTAACGTAACTAACCAAGCTGTACAGTTTCAGAACAATGGTGCATCGTCACGTCAGATATATGGACCAAACATACAATGTAATGGATCTACAATGACGTTTAGCCCTTTTTATATGGGCAATCATACGAAACCATTTGACGAGTTTATGCAACCTAGTAGTTATACTATTGCAGAAAACTGGGGGTTCCAGATTAACTTTATGGTTCCCCTAGATAAGTCAGGATATAAGCAGTGCAAAGAAATGGCAAAGAGATATGAAGAGAAGATGAAGCTCGAGTATGAAATTACACGAGCCCATAAGTGTGCAGACTTAATGAAAAAAGGTTTTATGTATAGACCTAACACAACTAATGCAAAGCTGTGTCAGGATATCGTACCGATAGTCAAAGTCAAGCCACCTAAAACTAAAAAGAAATTTGGATTATTTTAAATGAGCACATTATCACTACAAAGAGAAGAAAGAGAAGCTAAAGCTAAAGCAGCGGCTGCTAAAAAGAAAACAACTAAAGCTAAAAAAGAGGAGACTAAATAATGTTTGCACTTATTAAACCACTTGTGCTAACAGGATTGAAAAGCGACAAGTTTAAAAAGTTCGTAGTTGAACTACTAGAAAAGCTAGTTGAATCTACAGATAACGAACTAGATGATAGAGCACTACAGATAGTTAAAAAAGGACTAGGCATAGAATGAATACAATCAAGAAACTACCCAGAAAAGCAACAGAAGAAAGTTTTAACGAGCTGCACTACCTTGTTACAGAGGACTTTCTACGTAGAATAAAAAGCGGAGAGGCAACTACACAAGATTTAAAAGCAGCATGTGATTGGCTAAAAACCAACGATATTACAGGTGTAGCTTTTGAGGGTAGTCCTCTTGATAAACTTAACAAGCTTTTACCTACTGTAGATTCTAACATTGTACAACGGAGGTTGTATGGCAAGCAAAACGTCTAAATACTACAAGAAAAACCCGAAGGCTGCTGCAAAACGTAGAAAACAGCAAGCCCGATACAACAAAACACCTAAAGGTCTAGCAATTAGAGTCAATGCAAACAAACTTAATAGAAAACTTGGTACATATGGCAACCGTGACGGAATGGATGCCGCCCATTATAAGGGTAGTAAAACCCGTGGCAGAAAACAAAAGCCATCTATTAACCGACGTAGCCGACTCAAAATTAGAAAATGACCCCATTACTACCTAACCCCGATCACTATTTACACAATTTAATAACGATGACAAGTTCAGATTCAAAACGGCTCTGGAGAAGGGCTATCAAAGAGCACTTTAATTGTCAATGCGTTTATTGCGGAGAATTTCATGAATTACACAACCTTACTATCGACCATGTACGCCCGAAATGCAAAGGTGGTCGAGATATTACGACGAATGTTGTACCCTCATGTCGACGATGTAATCAGGAGAAAGGTAGTAAAAACTGGAGAGACTGGATGAGGTCGACATTTGGTATTACAGATAGAGAACATACAATCTTATCACACATAAATTAAGTTGGAATTAACTAATGAACAAAAGTATCTTCAATTAAAATAC
>VTLG01011475.1_pt1 | contig 19993 bp, 28 predicted proteins | sample 4694571 | NCBI WGS metagenome assembly VTLG01 (sample SAMN12604809, study PRJNA352737) | marine metagenome | biome: ENVO:00000447; feature: ENVO:00000209|ENVO:00000569|ENVO:01000036; material: ENVO:00002151; isolation source: viral sequences binned using virsorter ... | reverse complement strand
TTAGTTTCGTCAAGACTCTCCCTGAGAATCTAGTTTATGCACCTATCTATAAAAAAGATGCAGTAATGAAATCAGGCCGAAAGGCTACAGGTAAAAACCCATTAGAAGAATCATGGGAAAGAGATTTCGATAAGCATGATGTAGAGCTTGCGATTGAAAAGAATCCTGACTTACAAGCTATCGGCCTTTATACAGGCATCAGAGGTAAAGGTATCGTAATCCTTGATATTGATAAAGACCATGCAGTATTAAAAAGAAAATGGTCTGAAACCCTCATAGGTGCTCCTAAGATCACCTCTACTAAAAAAGATGCAGCAAAGTATATCTTTAGCGTTCCAGAGGCTCTATGGGGTGAGGTGAAAGGTCATGGCCTACGCAAAGAAGAAGGCGGTAACTATGAAATACTTTGGGGAAGAAGACAAGGAGTTATCTTTGGTGCTTACCCAGGTGGACATAGCTCAGAAGAAGGGTTCTATACATTAACTGGTGATCTTTCAAAGATACCCGTAGCTCCTGCTTGGTTATTAGCTGAGATGAAAGCTCCTCCAAAACCAGTACAAAATAAAAAAGATTTAGACTTCAGCGATAGAACAGAAGATGAAATTGCTCAGATAATTCACGATTGTCTATCTGTTATATCGCATCAAGGTTTAGGTAGTAGAGAACATTGGGTAAGAGTTGGAATGGCTATCCATTCTGCTTTACCTAATGATCTTGGTTTATCTTTATGGTCATTCTGGTCTGCTCAAGATCCTGACTTTGCTGCTGAATGGGAAGAGGCAGGAGATTATGACACTCCCTGCACAACTGCTTGGTATTCATTCAAAAGTGGTGGTATCGGATTAGGTACTCTTATCTGGTTAGCAGATAGAGAAGATCCTGAAAGACATAGATTCTCTGCTGAGAATAAAAAGATCGTCAAAGAAGCTGAAGAAAAGAAAGTTCAAGAGGTTAGAACATCAACGCTTGATTTTGGCGATGTAATAAAACGTGCCAAAAATATTCTTGAGTTGGATAACCCTGCTGAGATGAACTACAAGTTAAATACTTTGGCATTGAAAGCAGGATATAGAGATCAGTCAGCATTAGAAAAACTTATTGTCGATCAGATTCAATATGAAAGCCAAAAAGGTATTCTTGATATAGCTGATCTTTTTGCCTTAGATATTCAGAGGGAATACTTGATACCTGACATTCTTCCTACTCCTTCAGTTGTTCTTATATATGGTGCTGGTGGAGATGGTAAATCCATGAGTGCTTGGACAATGGCAAAACATATTGCTACTGGAGATCCTTTCCTAGTTAGAGGTAGTAAAGTTCCTGTAGATCAAGGGAACGTTTTACTACTAAATGGAGATCAACCATTATCTCAACTAAAAGAACAATTAGAAGAAGTTAACTTTCCTATTGAAAGTAACGTAAAAATTCAAACTGATTGGCAATTACAGAGGTATGCTCAGTTTATTAAGTTGATGCAAACTTATACACCGAAGTTAGTTGTCATTGACTCTTTGATTGGTTGTAGCGGTGGTAGAGCTTTTGATGAAAACAAATCAGACTTTGCTCAGCCTTTGTATTGGCTTACCAGAAATAATGGCGTTCTCTTTCCAAGAACAACTATTCTTATAATTCATCACGCTAATAAGAATGGTGGATTTAGGGGGACTTCAGCTATAAGAGATGCTGTTGATGAAACTTGGAAATTATCTAAGCCGACCCAAGAACAAATTAACAAGGTAGGTCGTAATAGCAGATTTATTACTATCGAAAAATCTAGGTCTGGAAGAATGGGTACTCAAATGATAATGAAGATGAAAGATGATCTTACCTTTGCTATCGCTGATTACACTCCTGAAGTTTCTGCTGATTCTGGATCTCCTACAACTGTTCAAGATAAAGTTCTTCAAAAGCTAAGAAAAATACACCCAGAAACTTATACCATAAATCAAATGATTCACGATCCAATGGTTGATGGTAAAGATGCTGCGATAAGAAAATCGTTCCAAAGATTAATTAAAAAAGGTCTTATTGAACTTATAGAAGATGATAATTCTAATAAGTCTTATAGAGCAGTCCTCGCACGGGGAGAGGGTGCATATCTTGTCCCATTAGAGGAATCGTAGTCGTACCAATAGATTTCGGTGGGACAACTGTGTGAGACAAAATAGATTGTCCCATTGTTTTTGGAACGTAGGACAACTTTACTTGTCCCATACCCTTGTCCCATACCAAATCAATGCTGTGGAGCGTGATTATAGAGAATGGGACAATTTCAGCCACTCTCCCCAGGGAAACACTCTTTAATATTAATAAAGTATCAATGTATCGAATTTGTGATAACATTAGTTAAAAAGATATTTATGACTGAAGCTGGAAAGAAACCTCACGGAAACAAAAAGTATTATCACGTTCTTATAGATATAAACAGAGGAGAACTATTTGATAGTTACATTCGTACGAAATTAAAGATAAAACCTACTTCTTGGATAAGAGAAGTTGTTTATAAATTTTTACAAGATAAAATTGATAAAGAAGTGTATGATGAAGCATTAAAAAAAGATCAGGAAAACTGGAATAGAGCAATTCAAAACCGATTACAAGGTAGAGCACTTTCCAGAATCCTTAATTCAATTAAGAAAAAAAATGAGTGATTCTGAAAAACTAAAAAAATTAAAAGAGATAAGACGTAAAAATTTAGAAAAGAATTTTTTAGAAATTCAAATGAAAGGTCAAGATCATTATGTTTTTATTAAAGATAATGGAAAGGCACAAGTGATTTATGATGAAGGTCGTTGGGTTACAGAACATATAAGAACATCTATTCTTAAATTTAATTATGAGATTGATAAGATTGATAAATTATTAATACGAGATTTTACACAAGATGAACTTAATGAATACGAAAAAACTTTCTTATCGGATTAATTGGCTTTTTCTTTTCTCTTCTCATTTCTACTACAACACGATTAGCCTCTAATTCAATCAATCTATTCAACAAAGAGGCCATAAAAATATCTTGGTCAAATTTCTTTCTAACCATGTAAGTGCAATATCTTTTTATATCAGTTAAATTATCAGACTTCATTATTTCTCTACATTGCATTTCGATTTCTAATTCCAACTCTGGAGGTGCTGGCTCTATATCTATGTTGAGAAATTTAGTAATTCTCATGCTGGAGGAAAAAGTTGCTTCTCTAAAATTGCGACTGCCTTATCATCAAGTGTATTTGTAGTTTGCTTTGCAATTGATTTCAATAAATCTACGACCAATCTTTTAACAGCAGTTGTCGTTAAAAAGGTCATTAAGATTGGTTTTAGAATCTTATACATGGAATAAATATGTGTTACTTTCCAAACATAGCTAAAATGCTAGTATTAGACAAGATACTTAGCTTTTATGGCAGAACAAGCAAAAAAAAGTGTAATGGAAAAAATTAAAGAAAAATTTGAAGATAAAGAAGAACAATTTGAGTACATCTCAGTTGCAGTCAGGCTTCTGGTAGTTTTTTGGAGCGGGCTTCTCGTTACGAGCAACTACCTACCTAAGATTCCAGGTCTTACAACAGGAGAAAAGCAGGATATTACATTTCCTGCCAGTTTGCTGGCTACTGCACTTTCCAGTTTCGGATTGGAGCAAGCTAAAAAAGGTAATAAGAAAGACGACAAGGTTGCCACAGAAAATGGTATGGTTCAAACTATAAGGGTAGTAACACCTATTAAAATAGAAGGTGCTGAAGTAATCGACCCTAAACCTAAAAAATGAAAAAGCTACTTCCATTATTATTACTTGTACCAATGTCACCAGTTCTAAGTGACATCAAGCAAGAATTTGTGACATCTGCTCAGATAACTGTAGATATGCCTTTCGTAACTACCCAGAAAGTTGGTACAACTTACTCGTTAAGCGGAAACAATATAACCCCATCTGTAACTGTAGGAGATACCACAACAGCAGGAAAGATAGGTGGGATCAATGTTGGTTCTTTATCTAATGGCGTTCCAGCTATGATTCAAACAGATACTACAGTAACATCAAGTGGCTCGGCATTTTCAAAAACCGAATCGGTAATTATGGGCGATGCTACTCCTTCTGCGGTGACTCCAAGTGCAGGAATTGCAGCATTACCAGTATTAGGTGGAACAACAACTGTAGCTTCAGGTGGTACAGCAGGAAACCTTGCACTCACTTCATTAAGTTCTGGAGTCCATACCTGTACCGCAGGTGGGTCGGGTACATCTTGCATAGGATCTACTAAAGTTACTATTACGATTGACTAGACTTTACTGGTTAGTTTTATTATTATTACCTATAAGAACCCTTGCTGTGCCTGTCGTTCCACAATTTCGTTCGGGTACGAGCCAAACTTCAAGTTCTTCTGAATCAGTAATAAATGAAACTATTACGAGCCATCAATATCGGACAGGATATTCCTATTCTGCATCAGGGCATAATATTGAAAGTTCTGATCTCAATGGATATATCAATCCTACAGCTACAACTCTTACAGAACAGACAGTTGGAGGGGTCAGTTTTAGTTGGACTTCACCAAACTTAGATGCTGTACCAAGATGGAAAATAACAAATGGTGGAGCAGCCTTTTCGCTCCAAGAAACACTAATCACACCAGGATTGGACACAGTAACGACAATAACAAGAACAATAAATTCAAGCACTACAACAGAAACTACAACTACCTTTGGGCAATAGCTCTAATTCTTTGCCCTGCAAGAGTTTTAGCTAATACAACAGTTGCAAGTCCTAGCTCAAATGCTCAAGGTGTTGTCAATAATAACGCAACTATGATTACACCATCTTCAATGCCACAGTTTAGAATGAGTCAGGGTATTGTTTGTTCCTCTCCATCTCTTACAATTACCCCTTATCTAACAGATGCTTGGACTTTTAACAGACCAACTGAAACTGTTACCAGACAAAATATTTATGATGAAACTACTGGAGAGATAAAATATGTACAGGAAACTCCTAGATTTGAGAAAGATAATTACAATTTAAATTATGGTATCTCTGCTCAAATAAATATTCCATTAGGAAAAGCACCAGCTTTATGTCATAAGGCAACACAGGTAAACATAGAAGCACAGGAATTATTGATAAAGAAAACTAAAATGGAGATTAGTCTTTATCGTTTGGAAATGTGCTCAAAAATGGCTAAAACTGGAGTTACTTTCAAACCTAATACTCCTAGTGCTGTTACCTGTGAAGATATTGTTGTTAATATTCCACCAAATCAAGTTATCCCACATACTCACGAAATTAAAAGCAACTGACGCTCCAACAGAGCAGTAACCGATTTAACGGTTTGATAATGGGTCTGGTTGCTAAAGACAAGCTACGGGTGTCCACTTGTCTAATACTATTTTACTTATTTTTTTTCTTCTTAGTCAACTTTGTCACGACTTGTTTAACTATTGGCCGTACAAGCTGAAGTACCAATGGTGCAGAAGCACCAACCAAAGCAAGGCTAAAAACCCCAACAAACTGTGGAGCAGACGGAATGTATTGATCTTTCCACTCAACTGCTTCATAGAGAGTTATACACTCACTCCCATCTTGCCCTCTTTCATGTCCAATAACACGTTCTAACTTTTTATCGTTACGAAAGTCGCCTACTCTTTGGTCATTTTTTCCAGGACAGGGAGGAAAATCTGGTGGAGGGTCTGGGGGTAAGTCAGGGATCTTTGGCTTTTCTGTTTCTGGTAAGGGCGGTGGTTCGTTACTTATCGGTGCTTCTTCAGTTATTACTAAGTTTTCAGGAGAATAATCAAGCGGTATGAAACTAGGAAATGGAAAATCACACGTTGTATATACACCATTTGGATCTTCCAACAACAAATTACGATTACCTGTATTTTTTATATCACGATGCTGATAAGTACAACCAGGGACATCTATATCTGGTGGCTTTGTAATAGTTATATAGTGTGGGCTGTATATTTCTGGAACGTCTGGAACGTATACCTCAGGAATACTTATATCAGGTATCTCCATCTTCTACATCTCCGATAGAAATAGACCAACCATCTTCTCCAAAAGTACCTTTTTCTATAATTTTTGGTTTTTTTACTTTTTTATCTATTTCTTCGTGATACTTTCTTATTTCATTGTCTAACTCTAAATTAAATTTTTGCATACGCAACCAATGAATTAACTTATCTATGTAATATTTGACTAGCTTTTTTATAAATCCAAAGATCATTAGTCAAAAGCATCTCTTCGTTTATAAACTTCTACATAAGAATCACATTTAGGACAAGAAAAATTACTAACCATTGAATATTCTTGATATAAAACAGGTTGAAAATCCTCTTCTATATCAGCATCAGCACCCCAGATTAATTCAGTTTTACAATGCCAACAGTTCAAATTCCTAGTCCTTTTGGTATTGGTAATGATTTTCCTGTAACATCAGGTAGTTCTTTTTCTAATATTTTTGGCATCATTCCAGATACGTTATCAAGAATCTCATTCATAACTCTTGATTTAAACTGTTCTGAAGTTACATACTTGTAACCAAAGTACGCTCCACCACTCATGGAAGCTACCATTACAAATGAAACGATGCTAAGAATATTAGCTATTTTTTGAAACATGATTAAATTTGCAATTTTAAAAGCACTATCTTTTTCAAGCGTGCTTGTATTACTGCTTATTGTAGCCCTATCCCCTCTCTACGTCACTATGGGGATAATGACTAGACAAATGCAAGAGAAGGTTAATTAATCAGCAGCTTCGGCTGTGTTTCCCTCTGCTACCCATTCAAGATAGTTTTGGTAGTCGGTATTATCTTCGGCAAATGGAATACTCATTTGAACTGTGCCTTCCATTTTTATTACACCATAATCTTTACCTGTGATTTGATCTTTCAATAATTTATAAATAGGATTTGTTGGAAATGCCATAATTTAAAGCTCCGCACTTAGATCTAGTTGCCCACCATTAGGTGCAGCATTGTTGCATCTCACAACCCCTGAACTTCCTGATGACCCAGATATTTCACTAGCATTATAAACTTCACATCTTAAGTCAGTATTAACACCAGAACTTAGTGTAAAAGAATTAAAAGTATCAGCAACTCCATTTGCATAAATAACATAATAGTGAGTACCAGAAATAGCACTAAATGTTGGTATTGCTCTCATTGGAACTAAGTAATTTAAAACTGTTATTAGTTGACTACTTGTATAATAAAAACCAATTCCAATATTTGCTCCATCACCAGTTGCAAATCTTTGAAAATATCTCTGACATAAAGTAAGCTCCTGTGCAAATGACCTATGCTCAAAATCTGTTGCATGATCTGAGACTTCTAACTGAAATCCCGTCACTTCAAGTGTCGCATCATTCGTCGTGTACCATGTTGAAGTATTATCTTTCATTCTTGTACTAGCAGAATAAGCAGACCAAGCATTTTCAGTAACAGAATTATCAGTATAATCTGTTCCCCAGAAAGCAGCTAAAACTATTTGCAATCCTTTATCATTATTATTATCAAACTGTAAATTTGAATTTCCTGATATTGTTTTGGTAATTTTTGTCCAAGTGTCAGCACTCAAAGAACCAGTATCAAAAGGATATCTTTGTTCTGTTCCATCTCTTGTTCTTACAAAACCTTTAAAACTTTGAGCAACACTTGATTTTATATAAAAACTTAATGTCACGTTACTAGAGCTTGAAGTATAATTCCAACCACTATTTGCCATATCTTGTGCTTCAACATAATATTCAATACCAAGAAAATCAGCAGCACCAGCACCACTTGTTTGATTTCCATTAGTAATTTTAAAACATTTTCTAAATCCTAAAGTGTAAGGTGTAGTACCACTAGCAACATCAGCTTGTGCCTGTGTAGGTGCTTCATCTGTACCACTAAAAGAACATTCAAATCTATCAACAGTTTGATGTCCAGAAGATGTTGATGACACATTTCTTTGGGCTATTAAAAATGAGCCATTAATTAATAAATTTTTATTAGTTCTGTTTGTAAGATTGGCAGTACACGTTCCATCAGTATTGTTGACAGTAATAGCAGCAGCACTAGCTCCTACCCCTTTTATCGAATTTACTTTGATCTCTGACATAATTAACTAGGTTTTGGATTAGCGTCTTTAACCGCTTTAATGTGGGTAGCCCACGTTCCAGTTGTATCTAGTTTACCTGCAACAATATCCTTGTACAGCATATCTAATTGATTGGCTAAACTATCGTAAGATTCTCTTCTTTTTGATTTGTAGGAATTATATTCTAAATCCCAAGCTGCTTGTAATTCTGCAAGTTTAGTATTAACTACAGACTCTGTAGGAAGTTCGGTAACAGGATTGTCTATTAATTCAGTTCCAGCATCATTCCAAATTTTTTCATGTAATCGAAGATTTGCATAAATTTTATTTTTACTGTCTGTCCAATAGAACCAAGAACCAGTATGGATTCTTATAATTGCATCTTCTATGTGGTCTGGTCTGCCTGTCTGTAAGTTCATAATTTAATCCTATGTAGCTGCTAGTCTGATAAATGTTACGGTTGTATGAGAGGTGTTACTATCGCCAAGTACATACTCACCGCCTTGACCAGCACCATATATAAATCTTGTTTTTTGATTTGAAGTGTCAGTTATGTCAAACATATACATTGTTGCCGTATTTGCCCAAGATGAGTATGCGTTACTCATGTCATATATACCATTTAAACCATTTGCGCAGTTGTTATAATTAGAGTTGTTAGTAGTATGCTCTATATAGCCCATAATGTTTTGAGAGTGATTATCAGAATAACCAACTAAAAAGAAAATCACTAAATATATACCCGTAGTTGGGTAAGTAAATACACCACTACTTACACTCATTGCACTACCTACATTTCCTTGGCCGTAAGTATCAATAGCTTCCCAATTTGTAAGAGGAGTTTGGTTACCTTGTACAACTGAGGTTAATCTCCATTGTTGAGCCATTTCTATTCCAGCAGATATTCCAGTTAAGGCTGCACCAGAAATAGCAGGTAAATTACCAGAAAGTTTTGTTGCATCTAACGTACTTTGACTTGTAACAAGCGTTCCATCTGCAATGTCAGGCAAACTTATAACCCTGTTATTACTAGATGATGAAGGTGCTTGAATACTTATAGACCCACCACCTGATGCTGCGTTTAGTTTAATCTTTGCTGTCATAATTAACTAGGCTCGGTAGGAAAGGTAACAGAACTCATATCCAAATTACCATTTGCGTCTAACTTTGGTGATGCACTAGCAGGTAAATCACGCAAACTTTGACGATATGTTTTCCAAGCTGTTGATAAAGTTAAATCAGAACTAGCTCTCCAATCGCAAGCTGCTAATTTTGCATCTCTTTCAACTCTAAGTAATCTCATTGGCTCTGCATTAGTTAATCTTGTTAGCTCCGCATCTATTTCAGATTCAGTAGGTTTAGTATCAGAACTATTCCATGTTAAGTTTGCATAATCGTAACCTGACCAACTCCAATCTCCACTTGGTTTTAAAGAAGTTACTGCCTGATATTTGTCGTAAAGCATTGTTATGATATCTCCGTTAATGTGATGCTATTTCTTACAGCGTAAGTACCACTAGGCGAGACATATATACCAAGTCCATCATCACCACCTGTTCTTGCTGCTGTTAATTTATATGTATGAGAACTTGTATCTGAAATCCCTGTATCTAAAAATCTTATGCTTGATAAAATTGATTTTAAATCATCTGCTGTTCTATAAAAAGCATTGTTATTTTGATATAAAACTGTAGAGTCTCTATAAACTTTTAATTGATAATAGGCAGCACCAGCACCACCAACATACATATTAAAAGTAAGTTCAACTAAAACATCATTTGAGGCATCAGTTAAAGATATAGATGCTGTCATTCCGCCTACATCTGTTTCATTTGTAGAGTTCATGCCGAAATCACTTGACATTTCTGCATAAACAAATTGTTTTATTAAACCACCAGAACTTATTCCAGTTCCAGAAATACCACTATTATTTATAACTATTCTTTCAACACCACCAGTTGAAAACTTGATAGTGTCAGCAGCAGGGAAACTTATTCCTGTATTTGTATCATCTCCAACAATACTTGGTGCGGAAACTGATCCAGCTACACCTTTAACACCAGTTGTTCCAGAAAGTTCTAAGCTCATAATTAAATAATAACAAGTAAACTGCCAGAAGGCACAGTTACAGTAACACCAGCATTTATGATGGGACTTACTGTGTGTGCATTTTTTCCTGATGTTATCGTATAGTTTGTCGTCACGTTAGTGTCTGATTCAAAAAATACTTCATCATTACCTCCCCCCGTAGCTCCAGCACCGCCTCCCACAGCAGTAAACTCAGATCCGTTATATATTTCAGCAGAAGTGGTTGTACTATTAAACCTAAAGTCTCCTGTTGAGGGAGAACCAGGTCTTTGTGCAGTAGTTCCAACAGGTATCTGTAAAGCTGTTGTGTAATTATGTATTACATCTCCAGTAAATGTTGCTCCTGCAACTGGAGCAAGACCTAAATTTGCCTGTGTTACATTTCCGATTTCAATATATCCATTATTAGCTGCATTTCTTAGCTTAAGAAGATTTGATGTTGTATTAACTGATAACTGGAACGCAACTTGTGTGCCACTAGGATCTGCTGATCCACTATTTAAACTTTGTATAGCAGCGAAAACATTATTAAGGTCAGTTCTTACGGCGGAGCCTGTGCCATTAGCGATTGAATAGTCTGAAACTTGTGCCATTTAAAAAACTACCTTGTGCATATTCTACCCTCCTTTACCAAATCCGACAGCCTGATAAGTGAAATTTCTATCAATCGAAGCATTTGATGAATTTTTGAAGTGAACAGTAAAACCCGTTCCAGATACACTACTTACTTCAAAGTAATCTCCTGATGCCATATTCTGAGCATTGATACCAACAGAGGGTAAATTAGTATTTGCTCCAAGCAAAGAAGAAGTCCCAACAAAAAATGGATTGGTAAACGTAACAGCCTTTGCTCCTGCTCCGCTTGCAATAACATTACCTTGTTCTGTTCTTCTCTGTAAAGATGCTGTATAGCCTAACTGTGAAACTCTAATATCCTGTGCAGTATCATTACTTGTAAGTTTTGCTCTGAATTGAAATCCTCTACCTTTATAAGTTCCATTAGCAAAAGTTTGAAAATCAGAATAAGTAGGAGATCCAGATGGGTTATCCTGTGTAACTCTTACTAACATTTCAGCATTTACTTCTGTAGCTGTAAGTCCATCAAAATCTGTAATATCATCAATCAAGCCTCTTGAATCAAATAAATCTGACGGATAAAAACCTTCTGTCAGGAAGTGACGTTTAAGGTCAAGGCTAAATACACCGCCTAAATCTAAAGTATCTCCACCAGCAGTACCTCCAAAATCATAAGTACCCTCTGGTACTATTCCACCAAAATCATCTAATGAACCAACAGTATCGAAATCTGTAATATCATCAAAATTTCCTCCTCCAGCTAAATTTAAGTTATTGTTGGTGGAATCAAAAGAAATATTAGTCTTTGTTCCTTGAAATTTTGGATTATCTAAATCTTCTCTCCTTGTCTGAGTAATAAGCGGAGCTAAATTATCTGGTAATTCGAGAATTACACTTGTCTCTCCTGCACAGAATCTACCACCATCATCTTGAAATTTTAAAATATATTCGCCCTCAAGATATGGAACTTCCGCAGATGTGGTAGCACCACTAAGAGCTTGAATCAAGTCAGTACTATTAGTAAATGTACCAGTACCATCGGTCAAAGGAGAATGTCTAACATACACCCTACCTCCATGAGTAACATCAATATCTGTAGAGCGATTCCAACGTAATCTTACTAATTTTTCATTTATTGGTTCGGCTGATAATCCAGTAACATTCGATGGTAAGGCAGTTTTACCAACAGCATTGAAAGTTAAATCAGCAGAAGTCGCACTTGTCTGTAATGCAGCATTATAACTAAATACTTGGAACTCATACGTTCCAATATCAGTATTAAATATCTCAAAGTCAGGAGAAGAAACTGTTGTAGAAACAAAGTTTCCGTTATTGAATCTATAGTTAACCTGATACTGCGTAACACCGACAATAGGTTGCCAACTAACGATAAGTTTTGATACTGCTTGATTATTTATTTCAACTATCTTTTCTTCAGCTTGTAGAGCAGCAGGGGGATCTTTGGGAAGATTTAGTACCGATACTGTTCTTGTTGGTAAGGTCGCACCATCTTCGATAAATGCGTATTTTTCATTTACATAAGATAAAGCTGTAATCGCATAATTTATACCATCAGATTCTTCAACTGTTATCACTCTAAATTTCTGAGCTTGAACTGTGTCATTTTGTAGCAGCCAAACTGTATTAGCATTTGGAGTCTGAGAAAAAGCAGAAGATACTGTTATAACTGCACCTGAGACATTTGATACTGACCTACTTTCAACAGTTCCATCAGGTAAGATGACAGATAAAGTTGGATTATTTGTTGTTGGTAGATCAGTTGCAGTAGAGTCATCTACAGTTATTTGGGTCGTTGTAGCAGCACTTACTCTTCCACCTCTTCTAAGACCAGAACGGACAGGATCAGCTATCTCAATAACAGCACCAGGTCTGACAACAACACCAGAATCTATAGAAGTTGCAAATGCAACTATTTCACTTTCGTTTTGCTCAGCAAATAAAATAGCTTTTGCCAATCTTCTGGCTTGACCCCTTGATGTACAGGCAAAACCTTTTACTTGTTTAATAATCACTCCAAACTTTGCTATAGCAGCAGCATCTTCATAAACCTCATAATCTATTTCTCTACTATCCATATTGAAATAGGAAACAGAAATGACAGTATTTCTTGTTTTTAATCCACTTCCTGAGTAACTAAAACCTTCTGAAGTTACGTTAGCTAAGTTAAATAAATAACTTGCATCTTTTGGACTATCTTGTGCAAGAAGAATACTACCAGCAGACCATATCGGCATACATCTCATAACACCAGCTAATTCATTTATAAGATCAAATGCTTCACTAGATGATTGAATATTTACGTTACAACTAAATCTAGCTTCCTGTCCTCCAAATCCGTCTGATACCAACGTATTTGCAAACTTACTGGCAGTAACAAAAGAAAATAAATCAAGAGAACTTTCTGTTATATGATTGCCAAATCCATAGCGTGTGTCCAAAAGTAAGTCAAGTAACACCATCGCAGGGCATGAGCACCATTGAGCAGCACCCATAACTCCATTGAAAATATATCCGTCTGGGTACACTATCCTGCCCGTTGTACTGTCCACGCTTGGAGTACCAGAACTATTTGCACCAGCACCAGGAATCCTTACTTTTATTCCTCTGATACGATACTTTCTTGTTGGTATTGATTGAAACTGCATAGAGTCCAATCTGAGAGAAGCATAAGCACTATTAGCATAAGTATTAGAATCATCAACTATTTCAGCAAAACTTGTCCATTGAAATGAATCCTGCAAACTTGTATCTGCACTATCAGCAGTAACTCTGCTAACTCTTATATCCACAGGAAAAGCACCTGTAAAGTTTATTCTGTAATCTCTTTGGTAAGCATCAGCAGTTCTTCCTGTAATCGTATCAGAAATAATATCAGTAAAACCACCAGAGTTATATTGAACAGCAATCTTTAGCGAAACAGATGATCCAAGTAAATCTCCTTTATCTGTTGCTTTTTGTATTTGAGGAAAAGTTATTGTGATATTTGCAGCATCAACATTTGAGTTTGTAATCTGTCTAGTAACTGGAGAAGATTGAGTAACAGTAACTCCTACTGCTGTGACAGAAGAACTACTTTCAATACCTTCAACTTTTGTTTGGCCTGATGTTCCAAAACGAGGATTAAATGTTACGTCTTGAAAATTAAAATCAGTTGTAGCTGGATTAGTTGAATCAGCAGTTGATTTTAAAACAGGAGTGTCGTTCAGAAATACATCTTTTAGTGCAGCATTATTATATGCAGCAGTTCCTTGCGTTCTACCTTCTTTTGATGCAGAAGCAAAACCTTCTATCTCTCCCTCAGAAATAAGATCAAGGAAGGTTGCAAACTGTCTGCTATGTAAAGTATCAGGGGTTCTTGTTGGTTGAGGTGGAGTAGGAGGAGAAGGTGATCCAGAACCTCTAATAATTTTAGGATTTGTCATGCTTGTACCTGTTGAGTATCAATAGCACCACTTATAACAACTGATCCTGTTATTATCTCTCCATAAACTATTGGAACAGGAGTACCTGCTCTTGAGGTATTTTGCGTTCCAGAAAAACTGAATGATAGTTGTGGATCTTGTTCTGACTTGAACTCTTGTGGTTTAGGAACAGGAAATAACATATCACTTACACCTGATAATACTAAAGCACCACCAAGATACACAGCAGCTTTAGCTATTCCCGAAGAAAAAGCTATACCTGTAAATGCACCAGCATTAGCTAAAGGAACTTGAGCAAAAGTTAAACTAGCACCACCTGTTGCAAAAGCTATTCCTATTAATGCAGCACCTAATAAAACTTTTCCTAATCCACCTCTACCAGCACCGCTAATAATAGGAACAATATGTATATCTTCTTGCCCTATTGGATAATGTATTTCTTCTTGATCTATTGAATAATTACCAACTTTTACCTGATAATATTGAGGATTCATATATTTTTCTACTTGCGGAAAATTATTAACAAGAAAACTAACTGCTTTTGCAAGGCTATCTACCTGTATTTCAAATTCTTTATGTCCTACAAACTCTGCAAGTTCGCCATATAGTTTTAGTTTACGCAACATAACGATACCTCCCTCCTGTACATTTTAACAACCATTGAGAATAAGGCTCTCTACAAGATAGTCTATCGGTTAAATGATGTAAAACATCTCCATCTAAGAAAATAGCTACATGATTTAAACCAGCCGATCCAATAGACATTAATAAAGCATCACCATTCATTGTTTTTTCATCTGGTCTGAGTTCTCTAAAACCAGTTCTCCAAGCACAGCTTTCAAACATCGGATTCAATATAAACTCCTCTGGAGTTGTTGGTCTATCCCAATCTTTCAATTCAATATTCTTTTCTTCTTTATACCAATCTTTTACTAAACTCCAACAATCAGTTACTCCCCATACCCACGGGCGTCCAAGTAAGGGTGGTTTATATCCACAAGGTTCACAATATCCCCATTGTTCTGTTTTTGGATTAACAATATGCCACGGAAGATTACTTTGTTCACAACTAATTTGATCTGCCTGACTAGGTGTAGGTGGTGTTACAGGGTGACTATGAACTACGGCTGTTATTTCTCCTGTATTATCTGCTTTCACATAATCTTCTGGATCAATAATAAAACATTGATGATCTGTCATTGAAAGATTACGACAAGGATAGTATCTTTCTTTTCCTCGAATATTTAATAAAAAACCACAAGACTCTTTAGGATCTTGGTCTTTCGCATGAACAAGTGCTTCTTCTTTCCAATTCATGCTATAAACGTGCCAATCGAAGGAAATTCAGTTCTAGTGCATTGTCTTTTTGGTGCCCTGATACCTGCAAGATCAAATACTGCTGCTAATTCAAACTGCACGGCTTCTCTATTTTCTGCTGATTTTCTATCTATTTTGTAAATTTCTTGAGGAAACTCTGCTGTAGGATCTGGTGTTCCTAATGGATTTACCTGTTGGGTTGTAGTTAATGTACTATCTTGGGTCGTTGTATTTGGATCATTCATTGTGATTGTATTACCCATTCCATTTCCATGAACTGTGCAGTAATATCTCAAGTCATTTGGAGCAGTTGGATATGCTGGCTGGTAAGTTACTGTAGCTCCTGCATTTCCAGCAGTTCCAGATACAGTTGTTGTCTGTGCTCCTCCAGCATCAGATTTTATTGCCAAAGGGTGTCCACTATTTGTTGCATCTGATTGGTCAAAGATATAAGTAGATCCTCTTTTCATAGTAATCACAGGATTATTTACACCATTTATCCTAAAAATATTTCCGCTTCCAGGGTTATGAACAGTAACAGTATAAGTTATAGATTCGGCATCAGCAGGATCGGCAATAGTTTCTGTTGTTGTCGTGGTTGTGCTTGTTACAGGAAAATTAACAGCATCAAGATAACGTGCCAATGTTCTAATCCTAGTTACAGTAGCTCCTGTTAAATCATTTCCTGTTGTTACCTGATTAACATTTAATAAAATAGCTGTGATAGTTCCAAGAGCATTGCTGACAGTAAGAGTAGGTCTAGGAAGTTGACCTTTTCTAAAAGCAAAACCTTCTGCCTGTATTGGCATTTTTAAATATTGATTACCAGCCCAGATAATATCTCCATTAGCATTTAAACTTGTTCCATTATGGAATCTATAAGTCTGTGCAGAACCATGCAAAGTTGCATCAGTAGTTATTGTAAATAATTCAATTATTGCTGAAGGATTGATCTTTTGTAGATCAGTAATAATTGGAGCAGTACTCATGGTTCAAATACTTCTCTAAATGTTGTTTGGATCGTTGCTCTATTGTTGTATGGTATAGATTTTGACCAAGTTTCGCAAACAAATTTCTGTGCAGTAGCTTCTCCAGGTGCGGTAAAATCAAAGCTATCACTATCGTTTGCTCTGGCATCAAGGAAGGTTTCTATAGTATCTGCTTCTGTTTCAGAAACTTCAAATGTAAAGTTATAAGTTTTTGGATTTTGATGTTCTGCTAATCCAAATAATATTCTATGTTCAAATCCATCAGCAAAACGAACAGTTCTGGTATTTGGTGCCGATCTTTTCTGTTGCCCGTAAGTAGGTTTTATTGAAGGAAAAGTAGCCATTATGCAAGTAATCCTCCTGGTCTTTGTTGCTGTATTATTTCAGATTGTACTGCAACTGAGATAAGACGGCCAAGCTCTCTTCCATCTCCTTCATTTCCTTCGACAGAAGAACCTGAAGCATCTACATTTACTACAATATTTGTTGAACCACCAAGATCAGAATTAGGAACTATACGCCCACCTGTATTTGGCACGAACATTTCTGCACCACGTTCTCCAACCATATAACTTTTTCCTGCACTTACCACACCACCATTTGCTCTAAAAAATCCACCAACTCCAGGCAAAGAGCTAAGAAAAGCATTTACACCAAATCTGATAAGAGATCTTTGTATTTCCGAAAATACACTACGAGCAACATCTCCAAGAGTTTTAGTACCATTTATTGCACCTTCTATCGCATCAACTAAACCTGTTTCTACTGTTGATGCAATACTTGAATATAAAGCATCTATTTTTGCTTGTGCCTGTCTCAACTTATCAGCTTCTATAATTCTGTCTTTATCAGTTTTAAGTAATTGTTTATTTGTTTTTAATTGTTCTTCTAAACTAAATTTTCTTATTTCTAAAAGCATTATTTTGTCAGTATATGTTTTTGAAGATGCTTTTTCTGCTTCAAGAATTTGAGTAACTGAATCTAATTCATTTTGAAGTCCTATTTCTACGTTTTTAGCTGATAGCTCAAATAGTGACACTTGTTTAGCTAACGCAGGATTTAAACCACTTCGTCTAAGCTCTAATATTCTTTGCTCCATCTCAAATTGAGCAAAAGTAGTAGCTTTTAATTGGTTATGCTCTACTGCTATTTCTTTATCTATTCTCATTCCTGCTTGTTTTTCTGCTCGTATTTTTATTGCCATTTCTAATCTTTTTTGTTCATTAGCTAGACGTTTACTTTCCTTTCTACCTTCTGGGGTCATCATAAGACTTCCTCCGCCAAAAGCCTCATCTGGATTTACAGCGTCATCTAAAGCTATTTGTGCCTTTAAGTTTTTGTTTAGTGCAGTAATTAATGGGTCATTACTTCCTAATTGCGACTTTGCTTTACTTAAATCTCCTCCTGCAAAACTAAATACTTTATTTAAAATATTTGCTAATCCTGCTTGAATTTTTAAGAATTGAGTAGCCATACCTCCTGTTATTAACTTCATCGTTTCAGCAAATTCTCTTAATGCTCTTACTCCATCATTACCAACAACTTTTGCTGTTTCTTTTGTGATTTCAGCTAATGCAGCTTGTTTTCCTTCTAGTTGTTCTATTAATTTTATTTCGGCTGCTCTGGAACTATTTATAATTTTTAATTTTTCAATACTTTGATCTATATTTGCATTAGCAGGACTAAGAGCATCTCCCAACTCGACCATGCCATCTCTGAGATTAGTGAGCATTTGCAATCCTGCGGTTGCAACAAGACCTCCTGCAAAGCCTCCCATCTGACCACCAACTTTTGTTCCTAAAAAGCCACCACCAAAACCAGCAATACCTCCAGCTATTCCTTGTCCAAACAATAAAGGAAACGCACCAGAAATTGCTCCACTTGTAAGTGCTGCTTTATTACTCCTATTGTTAAATTTATCTAATCTAGTTGCTTGAGCTTGTACTTTATTATTTCTAATCTGTGCTTTGGTGTTTTTTATTATTTGAGTTGTTTCCCGACCTATTGCTTGAGATTGTTTATTTGATGCTGCTAATGCTAATTTATGTTCTTTAGTACCAATTTTTAAACCATTTGCATATTCTTCTAAAGCGTCTGCTGCTGCTATTTGTTGGTTAGCAGTTTTACCAAAAGCTCCTGTAGATTTATTGACAGCTTGAACAAGACTGTCCATATCTTGTCTATATTTTTTAATCTCTCTACGAAAACTTTTTCCTGCTTTACCCCCAACATTACGAGGGTTCATTATATCTATTCCACGAATCTTATCTATACTTGCAGATAATTCTTTTACTTTTGTCTTTAACCTATCAAGACCAGACTGCCCTTTTACTCTTAAATTTATATTTACACCGTAATCGGCCACAGCAAAAATAAAACTTTATTTTAGTGTACCGCTTTTAGCGTTTTCTTGCTCGTGATTTATTTTTTGCATCTTCATAAACTTTCTCTTCATATTCTTTTTTTAGCTCGTAGTAAGCAAGCCAGTTTACATATTCTTCTTGCGTTAATTTATTAGTAAGTTCTTGAATCGTCATTCCTAATTCTGACGCTAAGAAAAACATAAAAAACCAATCGTTTCTAGCTTTTTAAATCTGCCTTCGCTTCCTCCAACTTATATTCAGAACCAGAGTTCAACATTGCAAGTTGAATATCCTGCAAAGTAGCTGCATTTACTTCTCTTCTTAATGATGCTTTGTGACCATCTTGAAAAAGTCTTTTACCATCTTTGTCTAATGCTTTTGTAATCATAAGATTCAAAGCAAAATCATCATTAGTTCCTGAATCTCCAGACTTTGCAACAATCGTTTCTCTTTCTGCAATAGTTAATGGATTCCAGTAAATTTCTAAAATTGTTTCTTCTCCTTCTTTTAGTTCGTACAAATATTTCTGGCTTACACCAAATTTGTTCTTGAGCAGTTCAATCGCTTCCATAAATTTATTAGATTGCTATTCTATTATACTAAGCGTTTGCCGAAAATTGACAAGATATTATTCCAATGAAATGACTTCTATCCTCTATTTCCAATGGAGTTACACCATTAATATCTAATACTCTAGGTTTACAACTAAAAGTATCTGTGTAATTAGAAGCATTAACAGAAGTCAATCCATCAATAACAGCTTCTCCTATCGCAGATAAAACAGAAGTACCTTTTCCTTTTGGAACGTAAATATTACATTGAATAACACCAGCATAATAATCTGAAGCTGCTCCCTGATTTTGTAATGTTGATTGTGTAAAATTCACACTCATTAAAATATACTTTTTGCTTTTTCCTGGAGTCGTAAAATGAACATTGTCATAAACCATCTCAACAGTATTATCTGCTGCTGCAACTGCATCTGTAACTGCTTTTTCAAATGCTGCTCTGGTGTTTACTAAAGTCATGCTTCAAATCCTGTATATGTAGTACCTGCTGATTTCTCAGATGTAGCTCCTCCTATAAATATCTTACCTTTATCTGACATATTTTCCTTTATTAAACGACCTAACTGACC
>VTLG01009755.1_pt1 | contig 19993 bp, 17 predicted proteins | sample 4694571 | NCBI WGS metagenome assembly VTLG01 (sample SAMN12604809, study PRJNA352737) | marine metagenome | biome: ENVO:00000447; feature: ENVO:00000209|ENVO:00000569|ENVO:01000036; material: ENVO:00002151; isolation source: viral sequences binned using virsorter ... | reverse complement strand
AAGATGATAGCGTAGGATTATCAGTAACGGTTTTTAATAACAATGTAGAAGGTGCATTAAAGGTTTTAAAAAGAAAAGTTAAAAATGCAAATTTATTTTTAGATTTAAGAAAAAAAGAATATTATAGAAAACCATCAGAATTAAAAAGAGAAAAAAAGAATTTAGCAATATTAAGAAATAAATATGCTAATGAAAAAGTTGAAAAAAATTATTAGTTTTTATTAATTTTTGTATATTTATATACACAAACCTAATACACCGTTCTTAAACTATGCGGTGTCTAAATATAACTTAACCCTATTAAGTTTCCTAATAAACTTATTCCAAGATAAAATATACATGGAGAAAAAAAATGTCTGATTTATTAAAAGAAGCTATTGCAGACGCTAAAGCAGTTCGTGAAACAGCTTTGCAGAACGCTAAAATGGCACTCGAAGAAGCATTTGCTCCTCAATTAAAATCTATCTTATCAGCTAAATTGAAAGAAGAAGATGGCGAAGAAGAAATTGCCGCTGACGAAGACGAAGAAGCTGGTGTAGAAGAATACGATGAAGATGATGAACTTGGTGGTGAAGAAGATGTCGTAGCCGCTGAAGACGCTGAAGTCGAAGAAGATGATGATGAGGATGATGATGACGATGAGGGTGAAATTGAAGCTGAAGAAGAAGACGAAGCAGGTGAGGAAGATGTTGTTGTAGCAGATGAAGATGAAGAAGCTGGTGAAGACGAGCTTGATTTAGAATCTGTTATTAAAGAACTTGAAGACGAACTTGCTGGTGAAGAAGATGTCGAAGAAGATGAAGAAGGTGGAGAAGAAGAAGTTGCTGAAACTATAGTAGTGAATGGTAAAACATATTCACTATCTGAAGAAGAAGGTGGTTCTGGTGATATTCCAGCTGATGATTCTGAAATCGGTGAAGATGATGAGATGGGCGGTGGTTCAGAAGTAGAAGAAGATGATACTGAATATGAAGTTGAAGAGACTGGTGACGGTCTTGATGACGAAGAAGTATCAGAAAATGTTTACGCTGAATTAGCAGAATATAAAGAAGCCGTTAAATTCTTGAAAGATAAACTTCACGAAGTCAATATTCTAAATGCAAAACTATTGTTTACTAATAAATTGTTTAAAGAGTATGCATTAGATAATAATCAAAAACTTAATGTCGTAGAAACATTTGATAGGGCACAAACAACAAGAGAAATTAAACTTGTTTATTCCACTCTTGCTGAACAGTTCGGTTCAAATGGTTCAATTAATAAAAGAAAATCAATAACAGAGTCCGCAAGTGCAAAATCTGGCTCAACTAAACCTTCTAAAAAATCTCGTAAAGTGATTACTGAAGAAGATGCAGTTGCTAACAGATTCAAAAAACTTGCTGGAATCATAAAAGGATAATAATAGGAGAAAATTATCATGTCAAACTATATAAATGAAAACCTATTAGATGCAAGTCCTTATAAGAAACAGAAAGAAGAAGCAAAACATCTTGTTGCAAAATGGGATAAAACTGGTCTTCTTGATGGTCTTAATGAAGAGTTTCAAAAGAGTGGAATGGCCGTCTTACTTGAAAACCAAGCAAGACAACTAATTAATGAGAACTCTGCAACAGGTGGTGGTGCTGGTGGTGCTACTGCAGGTACAGCAGGTTCTGAAGAATGGTCTGGTGTTGCATTACCATTGGTTCGAAGAATCTTTGGTGAAATCGCAGCTCAAGATTTCGTTTCCGTTCAACCTATGAACTTACCTTCAGGTCTTGTTTTCTATTTAGACTTTCAATACGGAAAAACAACAGCAAATACCCAAGCAGAAGGTTTCGGTACTGACAATGCTTGGAAAGTACCTGGTGGCGATGTAAAATCGGTACAAGGTAAATCTGGTCCTAACTCTCCATCAGGTTCTTCTACTCCATACGGTGTAGGTGGATTATATGGTGAAGGTCGTTATGACTATTCAATCAACTTAGCAACTGCAACTGCAGTAGCAGGTCACAATACATTAGCCGCATCAAGATATACATCTGGTTCAGCTAATTACAAAGATATTAACTTTAATCAAGACCATTCTGCTTCATTAGCAGCAAATGAAATCTGTAAAGTTTCTGTCTGGAAAGCTGACTTAACAGATTTAGATGAGAAAGCAGTTCGTTCATTTAATATCTCTGGTTCAACAGCATCTGGTATACATACAGTATTACCACAATATACAAAAATCAATGGTAATGCCGTTGAATTTATCGTATCTTGTTCTGCTCTTGCAACTATTGGTGTTGGACACGAATTAGCAGTTCTTTACTCTAAAGCTCCAACAGAAGCTAACAGAGGTGACTTTGAGGATACTGTAGGTGATGCTAATCTTGATTCACTTAAAATACCTGAAGTTGACTTACAATTAAGAAGTGCAGCTATAGTAGCGAAAACAAGAAAACTAAAAGCAGTATGGACTCCTGAGCTTGCTCAAGACCTTAATGCTTATCATTCTGTTGACGCTGAAGCTGAATTAACTTCAATGTTGTCAGAATACATTTCAATGGAAATCGATTTAGAAATCCTTGATATGTTAATGAATGACGCTGTAACAACTTCATATTGGTCTTGCACTCCGGGTGAAGATTATAATGGAACAGGTACTGACGAAGGTGCTTGGTCTATTACTTCATTCTATGGTACAAGATTCGAATGGTTTCAAACTTTGGTTCAAAAGATACAAGGTGTATCTAATGAAATCCATAAGTTGACTATGAGAGGTGGTGCTAACTTTATTGTAGTATCTCCAAAAGTAGCTACTATTCTTGAATCTATACCTGGATACGGTGTAAATACTAATGGTGCTCAAAACACATTCGCAGCAGGCGTACAAGCAGTTGGTTCATTACAAAACAGATGGAATGTCTATAAGAATCCTTATATGACAGAAAATGCAATACTTGTTGGTTTCAGAGGTGCAAACTTCCTTGAAACTGGTGCTGTATATGCTCCATATGTTCCATTGATTATGACACCACTTGTGTATGACCCAAGTGACTTCACACCAAGAAAAGGCGTGATGACAAGATATGCTAAGAAAATGATTAGACCAGAATTTTATGGTAAAATCTTAGTTAAAGACACAAACTTAATTTAAGTTTAGTTTTTAATTAGCATTATTAAATGAAAAACCCCGGCTTTTGTCGGGGTTTTTTATATATAATTGATATTTATATACGAATTGGTGACAGTAGTACTAAACATCACCAATGTAGTAAATCAAAAACCAAGTTAGTATATACCTAAACAGTAGTACTAAACATTTAGGAGAAAAATAATGGGAAGAAGAGTTAGAATAGGAAATAAATCACAATCTGATATGAAATTCAGAAATGATACTAATAAATCACATCCAAAACTTAGAAATGAATATGATAAATTACATCCAAAACAAAGGAAAGAATATATTATAAGTCACGATGGTTTTGAACCAAATGCAACTGCACAAATTACATTTCATGCATCTGTTGATGCAACAGCTGAATTATCAATGAGTTCAGCTAATGGTAAAATAGTAATGTGTAAAGGTGTAGCCGGTAGTACAAATACTTCCACAAGGAAGTTTAAGTCAAATGGTACTATTACACAAATGGCTACAGGTGTAAGAGATATTGTTAATGTAAACGCACCCGGTGAACTTTCTGCATCAAGTGCGGCTGGTGTTCTTACAGTACATCAAGTACATCCAGGACCTGATGGTAATACAACAATTACTACAGCTGGAACTTGGACATCTGCAACAGTTCCAAGTAAATTCAGTAAGGGATAAACCAAAATATACATAAAAAACAATTAAAGGGTGGGAAATATCTCACCCTTTTTTGTTTATCTTGATATTTATAATAGAATAGAAGTATGCTCAATATGGAGAATTTATATGCCAAAATCTATATATGTTTATGAAGACCCAACAATATCAACATCAGCTAAAGATGACACACCTTGTGGAATTTATGATGCTGATGAGGCTTTTATATCAGAATCGGTTGATGTAGCTAAATTTGTTGCACGAAAACTTGGACATCCAGTTATGCAAATTGAAATACCGAGTTCCTCTATCTATGCTTGTTTTGAAGAAGCAACATCAGATTATTCTTTATATATAAATCAATATAATATTAAAAATTGGTTATGGGATGATTATGGAAATACTACAAAGAGTAGTAATACAGGACAAATGTCAACTGGTTCAATTCAACCACAAAAGCCAAATTTAGGAGCTTCAATTTACTTATCAGATAAGTATGGTGAAGAAGTAGAAGTAGGGGGAGATACTCAATTATATTCTGGTTCAGTAACATTAGTTGAAAATGAACAAGATTATGATTTACAGAATGGTGATGCATCTACTCCAGGTGTAACACCAAGTTCTACAGAAAGAATTGAAATAAGAAGAGTATATAATCAAGGACCTGCGGCAATTTCAAAATTTTATGACCCAAGTGGGGGCACATATGAACAAAAAAATATGTTAGATAATTTTGGTATGGGAGATGCTTCTCCGGCAGTATCATTTACAATGAGACCTTTATATTGGGATGCTACAAGGGCACAGCAAATAGAAACTAATGATGCATTAAGAAAATCAAATTATTCATTTCATTTAGTGGATAATAAATTAAAAATATTCCCAAGACCAACATCTACTGATGCTGGAAATAAAGTTTATTTTGAATATTATAAAAGAAGTGATAGAACAGCATCATCAAGAACATATACAGATGGTAATGTGAGTGACCCATCAAATGTTCCATATAAATTTATAACATATTCGGAAATAAATGCTCACGGAAGACAATGGATACGAAGATATTGTTTAGCATTATCAAAAGAATTATTAGGAATAGTTAGAAGTAAATATGCTTCAATGCCAATACCAAATGGTGAAGTATCATTAGATGGTGAAGCTTTAAAAGCGGAAGGTCGAGAAGAAAAAGCTAATTTATTAGAAGAACTTAAAGAGTTTTTAGAATCTGTTTCATTAACTGAAAGGTCAAGAATGGAACAAGAACAAGCTGAATCTCAACAACAAGTTCTTAATAAAGCACCACTTAAAATATATGTAGGATAATCTTATGGGAGCACCTTTCTTTATACCACAAAAAGAGATTGATTTGATTAATTCAATGAACGAAGAATTAATTGATGAAGTTGTTGGACAATCTGTTGATGTATATAAATTAAATATAGATAATACAGATGAAAATATATATGGTGAATCAACAACAAAATACTATGATGTAGGATTCAGAGTTAATTGTTTAATTCAGTTTGATGAGCCAGAAGTAAATCAAGATGAGTTTGGAGCTGATATAAATTCAAATATTGAAATATATTTCCAAAGAGCTAATTTAGCAAGTGGTTCATTAAATTTTTATCCTGAAGCTGGTGATATAATAGATTGGAATAATTTTTATTGGGAAATAAACGGAACAACAGAACCACAATTGGTTGCTGGAAATCCTGATTATAACCATCAAATTAAATGTACTGCAAATAGAGCAAGATTATCAGCATTACAAATAGAAGAGAGACCAAGATAATGCCAAATAAAAAAGCAAAACAAAGAAAACAAGAAAGAAGAAAGAAAAACGAATATTTAAAAAGACACGGTAGGACAAAAAAACAAATAGCGAGATTTAAAAAACGAGCGGGCACGAGTGAGGGTAGAGAAAGATGGCCGTACAAAAGATAAGTAAAAAAAGAATAATAAAACACGATACAGAGAATCCAAATTATAATCCGGATTACAAAAAACCTAAACCAGAGGTAAATGGTAATTTAATTGTAGATGGAAATAAATCACCTTACGAAGAAGGTAAATATTACGCTAAAAATGAAAGTGGTAATTTACAGATGGAACAAATGATGGGTAAGTTGATGACTAAATTGGATAATTTTGGTAGTAAGAGTCAAACTGGAATTAAACCTGTTGATGTAGATATAAAAAGAGAAATTGCAATAGGAAAAGTTGATAAAAATGCAGTTAAATCAGAAACTACTACTAATAGTTTTAAAAGTAAGAAAGACAAGTTAAGAGCACTTAGAAGAAGGAATAAATAATGGCTGTAAAGGCAATAACAAATAAAGAATTAGTGATGAGTGCTAATATCAGACGAGAACAACAAACACACGCTCGTTATAGGGACGAAATTGCTCGTAGTGGTAATGATAGAGTATCATTTGTACCTGGATATAATTTAAGTAAGAATTATGCAATTGAACTTGTCGATATTGATACTGCAATTTTATCTCATGTTAAAAATGTTATAAGACCTACAATTAGAGAATCTGGTGAACAAATCAAAGTAACTGTTATGTATGGAAACGAGGAAAGATGGAAAGCAGTAAGAAAAAGAGGACATATTAGAGATAGAAATGGTTCATTAATATTACCATTGATAATGATGAAAAGAACTGATATATCAAAAAATGATTTATCGAGTCAACATATGAAACATGCCAGTATTGATGAGGTTGCAATAGTTAGAAATTCAAGATGGTCAAAAAAGAATGCATATACACGATTTGCACTTCAACAGGGAAATATACCACAATATGATTCTATAATGACTTCATTACCTGATTATAGAGATATAACATATGAATTTATATGTTGGACTGCATTTATAGAACAAATGAATCCATTGGTTGAACAATTTGTTAGACAATCAGATACATATTGGGGTGATACAGGTACATTTAAATTTTGTTCTTATATAGATTCTATAACTGATGCTACAGAAATGGATGCGAGAGGTGAAAGATTTGTAAAATCCACATTTACAGTTACAACAAAAGCTTATTTATTACCTGAATATATTAATTCCTTAATTAGAGGAAAAATACCTACATTAAAAGTAGCTACTACACCATCAAGAGTAATTTTTGGTAGTGAAACTGATGCTACTGACCAACAAGTAAGTTAATTTTTTTATTGGTTTTCTAAAAAAATATATATTTATATATGAACTTATTTACACAATAAACGGAGGTTATAATGTCAAAACAGACAAAATTTACAAAAGAAGAAATGGCCGAATTAAAGGTTATTCAAGATTCTTATATAGAAGTTCAATCTCAACTTGGACAATTAGCAGTTTCTCGAATCAGATTACAATCTCAAATGGAATCTTACGATAGATTAGAGGGTGAATTAAACAACAAATTCGTAGAAACAAGTAATACTGAACAGGGTTTCGTAGATAAAATTACTAAAAAATATGGTAATGGAACTTTCGACCCTGATACAGGGTTATTTACACCGAATAAATAACAAAAATCATTAAATTAATTTAGCGTTTGGACGATTAGGCATATATTTATATATGATTACAGTTGCATGAATAACGCAACAAAGTATGAAAAAATTATCCGTAACACAATTAATTAACTTTTAGGAGAAATAAAATGGCAGAAAAGGTAGTATCACCAGGTGTATTTACCAACGAAATTGATGCGTCATTTCTACCGGCAGCGATTGGAGAAATCGGAGGAGCAGTAATAGGACCAACAGTTAAAGGTCCGGCACTGATTCCAACGGTGGTTGAATCGTATGCTGAGTTTGAAGCGAAATTTGGTAGTGTATTTAAATCTGGCTCAAATTATTATCAGTATTTGACATCACACACAGTCGAAAATTATCTGAAACACTCCGGAAAATGTACAATAGTTAGAATATTAGATGGAACATATAGTCCAGCTACTGCTCAAATACCTACAGGTTCTGGAAATTATTACACCGGTTCAGCAGAGAAAAATCTTGCAGATGCAGATTCAAAAACATCAGTAACATTGACAACTCATGCAGATGGTGCAATTTTAAACAATAGATACTTTGGTACATCTGATGGTGTTGGAGTAAACGATAAACTCGTATCAGGCTCAGTAAATAATTTAAGATGGGAAATTACAAATGTTAGTCCTAAAAAAGGAACTTTCTCATTAGCAATAAGACAAGGTAATGATACAGAAAAAAGAAAATCAGTATTAGAAACATGGAATAATCTATCATTAGACCCTAATTCTAATAATTATGCAGAAAAAGTAATTGGAAATTCAGTTAATAATTTCAAATACGAAGATGGCGAAGCTTATATTCAACCAACAGGTGAATATCCAAATAAATCTAAATTTGTAAGAATACAAGTTAATCAACAAACAGTTGATTATTTAGATGAAAATGGTGATGTAAGAGTAGCAGGTGCTTCAGCTTCATTACCTGGTTTAGGTAGTGGTTCTTGGGCAGGTTCATTCAAGGGTGGACAAAACGGCCACGCTGGATTTGATGCTCTTGGAAAAGTAGTAGGTTCATACACTTCCCAATATCTATTCTATGACAGTATAGCAGATGCAAATTCACAAGGATTTGATTTAACTTCGGCTACAATGGGAGATGAAACAGGTGGTGGTGCTTATATGAAAGCCTTGGCTTTACTTGCTAATCAAGATGAATATGATATTAATCTAATATTAATACCTGGTATTATAGATAATCTTGGAAAAGCACATACAGGAATCGTAACAAAAGCTATTGATGTTTGTGAAGCGAGGGGAGATTGTTTCCTTGTTTATGATGCTGTTGAGTATGGTCAAACAAACATAGCTACAGTAACAGGATTAGCAGAAGGAAGAGATACTAACTACGCGGCTACATATTGGCCTTGGGTTCAAGTACCTGATTCTAAAATTGGAACAGCAAGATTCGTTCCACCTTCAGTAGTAGTTCCTGGAATCTACGCATTCAATGATAAAGTTGCACATCCATGGTTTGCACCAGCTGGTTTAAATCGTGGTGGGATTGAAACTGCAATTCAAGCTGAAAGAAAACTAACACATAAGAACAGAGATGACTTATATGAAGCAAATGTTAATCCAATTGCTACATTCCCTGGACAAGGCGTATGTATCTGGGGTCAAAAGACCTTACAGAAAAAAGCATCAGCACTTGACCGTGTAAATGTAAGACGATTGATGATTACAGTTAAGAAGTTTATTGCTTCATCATCAAGATTCTTAGTGTTTGAACAAAATACTGCATTGACAAGAAAAAGATTCTTATCAATCGTTAATCCTTATTTAGAACAAGTACAATCTAATAGTGGATTATCAGCGTTTAAAGTTATTATGGATGAAACAAATAACACACCAGACCTTGTAGATAGAAATATCCTTTATGGACAAATTTTCTTACAACCTACAAGAACTGCTGAGTTTATCATTCTTGACTTTACAGTTCAACCTACAGGTGCTACATTCCCTGAATAAGATATAATCTTATAAAGATGTAAATTAAAAGAGGACTTATTAATTAAGTCCTCTTTTTTTTGCAAAAAATGATATTTATTATTGAAGTCATATTGTATGGCGGATAATTACCGTACAATTTAAATGAACACATACTATTTGGTGAATAATTACCAATTAGTTTAATTTGGAGAAAGAAAATGTCAAATTCAGTAGTATCCCCCGGTGTATTTAGTAATGAAATAGATGCATCTTTTTTACCAGCGACGATAGGAGATATAGGAGCAGTTATTGTAGGTCCAACTGTTAAAGGACCTGTATTAACACCAACTGTTGTAACTTCCTATTCAGAGTTCGTTTCAAAATTTGGAAATTCATTTAAAAGTGGTTCAAGTTATTATCAATACTTGACATCACACACAGTAGAAAATTATTTAAGAAATGCGAGTACCGCTACTATATGTAGAATAGCCGGTGATGGTTATGCAGGTGCAACAGCTGATGTTTCATCATCTATCGATGGAAATTGGTTAGGTGGAAATGATACACATTTTGCATCAGGAAGTGGTGCTTCAAAAGCAACAGCTTCATTTCAAATTACAGCTAATGGTGCTGACAATTGGTTTGCTATTAAAAGACCAGGTAGAAGTGCAGATTGGTCAATATTCCATTTGACAGGTTCACCTCAAGCAGGCCTTATAACAGATACATCAAATATAATGGGTGTAGGAAGTTCATCAACTAACTGGCAAACATCAGCACAAGCTGGTGCTGGGGAAACAGGCTATCATTATTATATAACAACAGGTTCAGTAAACGCGGCTGGATATAACTTCTCACAATCAATTTGTGATTACCTAAATAAATCAGGTTCAACACACGGTGTTACTGGTTTAACTGCTACATGTGTAGGACAAGCTTATGTAAGTGGAAAAGGTAATTTTGTAATGACAGCTGGACACTATGGTCCTGTTTCATCAAGTGCTGGTGAGATAGAAAAACAAGGTGGAGCGATGTTAAGTGGTTCATATGCACTTGCAAGTGGTTCATCTAATATCGTAACAATACCTGATACTGGTATAGATACATTTGAAGGTGGTAGAGATGTTGCAGGTGGAGTTTATAAAGTTCCATTCAGATTACATACTTTATCAGATGGATATGTTCTAAACAATTCTGCAAGTGCTACAGGTGCTTCTAATGGTATATTGGCTGATGGTAGTCCAAATAATGTTAGATGGGAAGTTAATGGAGTTGATAAAGAAACAGGTAATTTTAATTTAATAATTAGAAGTGGTGCTGATACAACAAAAAGAAAACAAGTATTAGAAACTTGGAATAATGTTTCTCTTGACCCAAATGCAAGAAATTATATTGCAAGAGTTGTTGGAGACCAATATAACACTATAAATAAATCAGACCCAAGTGACCCATTTATTCAACCAACTGGATTATATCCAAATAAATCTAAATATGTTAGAGTTGAAGTATTAGAACAAACTGTTGATTATTTAGATGAAAATGGAAATGTCAGAGAAGGTGCGGCTTCTGCTTCATTACCTGCGGTGGCTACAGGTTCAATGCCGTTTTCAGGTTCAACAGGTGGTTCATTTAGTGGTGGTTCAGATGGTACAATAATCAATGAACCAGCTGGATTTTATGAAAATATTACCAATACAAACAATCAAGGATTAAAAATGGCGGATACGGCTACTAAACAAAATTATGATGTAGCTTTAAATCTATTAGCTAACTCTGATGAGTATGATTTTAATTTAATGATTATACCTGGTATAATAGATAGTTATTCTAATCATACAGGAATTGTAACTAAAGCAATTGATGTTTGTGAGAATAGAGGTGATGCATTTTTATTAGTTGACCCTGTATCACACGGAACAACGAATGTTACTTCAGTTACTACAAGAGGTAAAGCGAGAGATACAAATTACGCAGCTATGTATTGGCCTTGGGTTCAAGTTAGAGATAGACAAGTTGGTAGTTTCAGATGGGTTCCGCCATCAGTAATTATGGCTGGAATTTATTCCTACAACGATAAAATTGGACATCCCTGGTTTGCACCAGCAGGTTTAAATAGAGGATTAATTTCAACAGCTATACAGGCTGAAAGAAAACTAACTCACGGAAATAGAGATGATTTATACGCCTCTAATATTAATCCATTAGCTACATTCTCAACTCCAGCTATACCACAAGGACAAGGTGTGGTAGTATGGGGACAAAAAACTCTACAAAAGAAAAATTCAGCTCTTGATAGGGTTAATGTGAGAAGATTAATGATTAAAGTTAAGAAATTCATCGCTGCTTCTTCCAGATATTTAGTATTTGAACAAAATACAGTTCAAACACGAAATAGATTCTTGAACATTGCAAATCCATTCTTGGAACAAGTTCAAGCACAAAGTGGTGTATCTGCTTTCAAAGTGATTATGGATGATACTAACAATACTCCTGATTTAGTAGATAGGAACATCTTATATGGACAAATATTTATTCAACCTACAAGAACTGCTGAATTTATTATATTAGATTTCACAGTTCAACCAACAGGAGCAACATTCCCTGGTGAATAAGTTCAAAAGAAAGCGAAATAAGGAAAAGCCAATAGAAATATTGGCTTTTTTTTATATATTTTTTTTATTATATGATATTTATATATGAAAATATAAAGTAAACACTTTGTTTGCTTTGTCATTTAAAAAATACGATTTAGGAGAAAAATAATGGCTGAATTATTAGATGCTAATGAGATAATGTTTACACCCTTCGAACCTAAACTAAAGAATAGGTTTATTATGAGAATTGATGGTGTTCCTGCCTATCTGATTAAGACTATCAACCGACCAACTATAGAATTTGATGAAGTAGTACTTGAACATATGAATGTAACAAGATATGTGAAAGGTAAAGGTCGTTGGAGTACATTAGATATAACACTATATGACCCAGTAGTTCCTTCTGCAGCTCAAGCAGTTATGGAATGGGTAAGATTACATCACGAGTCTGTGACTGGTAGAGATGGTTACTCTGACTTCTACAAAAAAGATATTGACTTCAACCTTTTAGGACCTGTAGGAGATATTGTAGAAGAATGGACATTAAAGGGTGCTTACATCGCTTCAGCCACATTCGGAGACTTAGATTTTGCGGCAAGTGACCCAACAGAAATCGCACTAACTCTTCGTTATGATTACGCGATACTTCAATTCTAATCGAAGGAAGTAAAAAAAAGCTCAATAAAGTTAAAAAAACCCTCATTTTTTGGGGGTTTTTTTTATTTTGTATATATTTATATATGAATTAGTTATGAGGTTATATGAAAACTACATTTAATGAGATAATTGAAAAGGTTTTGGAACACGAAGGCGGTTATGTAAATGACCCTAAAGATATGGGTGGTGAAACCAAATATGGTATTACTAAAAGGTTTTATCCCGATGTCGATATTAAAAATCTAACAAAACAACAGGCTAAAGAAATATATCTTAAAGATTATTGGAGACCGGCCAAATGTGATGATGTTCCACCACATTTACGACATATTTATTTTGATATGTGTGTAAATTTTGGTAGAGGAGGTGCTGTAAGAGTATTACAACAAGCGGCAGTTTCTAAAGGACATAAAATACAGGTGGATGGAGGAATAGGTCCAAATACATTAAAAGCTATAAAGAATTTAAGTTTGGATAGAGTTAGAGCATATCGTGTTTTAAGATTTGCAAATTTAGTAATTAAAAAACCAGACCAAGAGAAATTTTGGTTAGGATGGTTCAGAAGAGCCATCGAAGTATAAATTAGGAGAATAACAATGAGTTCAAGTAATGAATTATATGAAAAAATAGAAGCATGTTTTGAAGATTTCCAAGAAAATCATAAGAAATTTTCAGAAAAAGGTACAAAAGCGGCAGGTGGTAGAGCAAGAAAAGCTATCGGTGAAATTAAAAAAATGGTTACTGAATACAGAAAAGCATCAGTAGCTGAATCAAAATCGTAGGAGGATAAAATGGCTGGACAAACAACAGGACAGACAACGGAATTTAAATTCCCAAGTGAAATAGTAGATTTGCCAAGTAAAGGTAAATGTTACGGAAAAACACATCCTTGTTCAAGCGGTAAAATAGAAATCAAGTATATGACTGCAAAAGAAGAGGATATTCTTACATCACAGAATCTTATTAAAAAAGGTTTAGTGATTGATAAATTATTAGATTCACTTATTCTAACAGAAGGAGTGACTTGTGATGATTTAATATTAGGTGACAAGAATGCAGTTATGGTTGCGGCAAGAATACTTGCTTATGGACCTGAATATTCTTGTGAGGTTGTAAATCCAAACAGTGGCGAAAAGGTAAAACATGAATTTAATTTGGCGGATTGTCCATTTAAGGAACTTCCTTCAGATGTTGACTATTCTACAAATGAATTTTCATTTACATTACCTGTAGCTAAATATGATGTTGTATTTAAACTATTATCAGGTGCAGAAGAGAAAGAAATCACTGCAGAGATTGCAGGTAGAAAAAAATTAGGTTCTCAAGTATCACCTGAATTAACAACACGACTTCGTAAAGCAATTATATCTATCAATGGTGATGATTCGCCAGCGACACTTAATGTGGGTGTGGATAATATGTTGTCAAAAGATTCTTATGCTTTAAGACAAGAAATTCAAAGAATTACACCAGATATTGAAATGAGGCAAGAAGTAAATATAGAAGGAGAGCCCGTCACGGTAGATATACCAATGACGGTAGAATTTCTTTGGCCTCAAACCCGAGCATAGAAAAGACATACACGAAGAAATATTTGCATTATGCTATCACTCACAGGGTGGTTTCCAACACGGTGATGTGTATAGTATGCCTGTATATCTGCGTAGATTCTATGTTCAAATGTTGGTAAAAAGTAAAAAAGAAGAAGAAAAACAAATGCAGAAGGCAAATAAAAAGCCTTCTAAGACCCCAAGTCGGCCTGCGATAAGTAGACCAGCCCCAAGTCGCAGGCGATAAGGTCATCATTATGTAGATAAATATCTATCAAAAATTCCCATATTTGATATTTATATATGAGTTATAGTATAATTCCAAGTTAGGAGAATAATATGTCATATATGGATAGAAATCAAATAATCAACGAATCATTTTTCAAAATTTTCGAAGAAGATAATCACGATACTCTCAATGAGGGATATTGGGAATTATTTAAGAAATTTCTACGCGGTGACAAACAATATATGAAACAAGTTAAGGACATTAATAAAACTATGTCCTCTCTTGAAAAAAAGTTACAAAAACGACTTGATAATGTATCCAAAAAAACAGGTAAAAAATATAAGAAGGTAAAACTTCAAAGATTTGAACCTGAAGATTTCATTCAAACTGCTTAATAGGAGACCACATTGGCTAAAGGTAAAATAGATACGGCTAATTTAAAAGAGGCCAGAAATCTTACTGATGAAATATCAAATAATCTATCCGCTGTTGCTGGTGGATATGATGCTATTGATAAAGCTCAAGCGAAAGTTCTTGATGCTGGTGGGAAAATGGTTGATGTTTCAAGAGAAGCAGTTAAAGCCGGACAAATGTCAAATGATACTTTCAATCGTAGAATTGCATTGGTTCAATCATTGGCTTCCGGTGAAATGGGTATGGAAGCTTTACTCGAAAAACAAGCAGAAATCCAAGATAGAATAAATTATTATAAATCAATAGGTCATACAGCTGTAGCTGATACATTAGGTGAAGAATTAGATTTAGTTAATATGTCAATTCAAAGAGTTGGTGCGATTGATATGGCTAATCAGAAACAAGAAGAATTTAATCAAATGTTAAAAGATGCATCTGATGAAATCCAAACAGGAGTAGTGGGAGGATTGGGCGAAGTAGGCTCAATGTTGGATAGTTTTGCCTCTAAGGGTTTATTAGCAGGTGGAATAGTAACAGGACTTGGTTTATTAACTATGTATTCTGGTCTACTTGATGATGTAGGTGATAAGTATGGTGCAATAGGAAGCACACAATTTTCAGGTCCTTTAATTGATGCTAATATAGAAGCTGAAAAACTTGGTATGAGTGCCGATGATGTATCATCATCAATATCAGGTTTATCAAGTGATTTTGGAGTTGCTTTTGGTGAAGCGGCTGAATTATCAAGTGCTGTTATGGAGATGTCAAAAGGTCTTGGTGTTGGTGGAGCTGAAGGTGCAAAATTAGTAGGTAATTTATCAGTATTGTCTGGTCTTTCTAATGAAGCGGCTATAAATACTTCCAAACAAGTTGCATTATTGGCGGCGGCTAATGGAGTAGCGCCTGTTGATGTAATGAGTGATGTCGCAGAATCAGGTGAAGAATTTGCAAAGTTTGGTAAAGATGGTGGTAAGAATATGTTACGAGCCGCTATTGGAGCAAAAAAATTAGGATTAAATTTAAAATCAGTTTCGGGTATAATGAGTGGACTTCTTGATTTTGAAAATTCATTAATAGCGGAACAAGAAGCTTCATTGATGTTAGGTAGGGATGTTAATCTACAAAAAGCAAGAGAATTAGCACTTAACAATGATATTGAAGGTGCGATGAGAGAGGTTGTTAGTCAAGTTGGTGGTGAGGCTGAATGGAATCAGATGAACGCACTACAAAGACAGGCATTAGCAGATTCTGTTGGAGTTGGTGTTGATGAGATGAATAAAATGGTGGCTAATCAAGATAAACTTGATTTGGCTGGTAATTTAGATGACCAAGATGCGGCGGCTGTAAATGCAAATGCAACATTATCTGAACAAACAAAGATAATGAATGAAATGAAAGAAATAATGAGAGAACTTTCAAAAGATATAGGTCCGGCATTAGGTGATGTGATGAGAGGTATGGCTGAAGCTGCGAAAACAGTAATTCCTGTTCTCTCTGAAATATTTAAATGGATTTCTTCTGGATTAAATGCTTTAAACAATACTATTGGTTTAGATAATATAATGAAAATTTTACTTGGTATATGGGTAGTATCTAAAGCTATAGCTTTTACTACTTGGATGAAGAAATGGGGAGCTGCACTTTCTGGTGTAACTAAATCAGTAACAACCGCAGGTAAAGGTATGGATGCGATTGGTAAATCAGCATCAGGTGCTGGTGGTGGATTAGGTAGTTTTGGAAAAAGTTTAAATCCTGCTAAAATGATGCAAGGTGCGGCCGCATTATTAATGATGGCAGGTGCATTATGGGTTTCAGCTAAAGCCTTCCAAGAATTTGCATCGGTAGAATGGGGTGCGATGTTCAAAGCTGGTATTGCATTATTATTCTTAACAGGAGTAGTAGCTTTACTTGGTATGTTGTCAGGACAAGTTTTAATGGGAGCGGGAGCTATTTTGATGTTAAGTGCATCATTGATGTTTGCCGCAATAGGATTTAATATGTTTGCGACTGTTTCGTGGGGTGCATTTGGTATGGGATTATTAGCTATTGGTGCATTAGCCGTTGTAGCGGCATTACTTTCAATAGCCGCTCCATATATTATAATTGGTGCATTAGCTATGTTAATTTTATCATTACCATTAGTATTATTAGCAGGTGCCTTGATGGTATTTTCAATGGTTGATATGGCTACAGTTCAAGCAAATATGGCTATGTTAGGAACAGCATTGGCTTCAATGCCTTTCTTTGCATTTATTATGTTAGGTGTTGTATCACCATTTATGTTATTATTTGGAATAGCTTTAATAGCATTAGCTGGAGGATTAGCGGCTATTTCAGCAGTTAGTTTTGGAGGATTGACATCTAAATTTGAAGAATTGGGTAGTGCACTCGATGAGTTTCCATATTGGGTATGGTTCTGGATGATTCCAATTATACCTATTATGGCTTTATTCGGAATAGCATTAATTGCATTAGGTGCTGGAATTGCTGTAATAGCTAATGCTGGTTTAAGTGGATTGAGTAGTAAATTTGCAGAATTAGGAGCCGCATTAGATGCTATTAGTTGGAAAGATATGTTTGTATTTGGATTAATAGCACCACTTATAGCCGCACTTGGAATTGCGTTTATATTCTTGGGTATGGGATTAGTATCACTTGATAAAGCAAATGTTTCAGGATTAGCCGCTAAAATGACAGAATTAGCCGCGGCTATGGATGAGATGGACCCTAAACAATTTGCTATATTTGGGGTGATAGGTGGTTTAATAGCTATGTTCGGATTTGGATTGATTTATTTAGGAAAAGGATTACAATCAATGGGTGAGGTAGGACAACTTACTCATTTAGCATATAATATGGAACAACTTGCAATCGCTATGACAAAGATGGATGTGAAAGCATTTTTCTTACTTGGTTTGATTGGTGGTTTTATTGCTAATTTTGGTAAAGCATTAACACCATTAGCTTCGGGTATTCAAGCATTTGAGGGAGTTGATGCGACAGGATTAGCCGATAAATTTGTAGAAATGAATGAGGCTATGGGGCAAGTAGATGTAAGTGATTGGTTTTGGGTTGGATTAATATCACCTTATATTGGCCAATTTGGTGAAGCTTTAGAAAAATTAGCACCTGGTGTCGCAGCTATGAATGCTGTTGATGTTCTTGGATTATCAGACAAATTTGTAGAAATGAATGATTCATTTGGCCAAATTGATATAGCACAATGGTTTTGGATTGGAGTAATAGCACCACAAATGATTACATTGTCAGAAGCTATGTATCCATTAGCAGATGCTATGAATTATGTCAATCAAGTTGATATGGCTGGTTTGGCTATGAAGTTTATGGAAATGGGTTATGGATTAGATGCATTACCAGTATTTCAAATATATGCTCTTGGTAAATCAGCACCTGAATTAATAGCATTAGGAAATGCTATGTATGAGTTTGCAGATGGAATGCATTATGTAGCCAAAGTTGATTTAGAGGGAATTGGAATGAATTTTGTGAGATTAGGATTCTCATTTAAACAGATTGATTTAGGACATTTCTTGATACTTGGAATGTTGTCACCTTTATTTATTGATTTCGGAAATGCTATGATTCCATTTGGTAAAGGAATGGAATATGTAGCTAATGTAGATATAGAAGGTATAATATATCAATTTTCTGCATTAGCATTAGCTATGAAACAAATGGACCCGAAAGATTTTACAAAACTTGTAGCATCTGCAGATGAATTAGGTAGTTTCGGTAAAGCACTAATACCACTTGGTCAAGGTGTTGACGCTATGAAAGGTATAGATGCTAATGCATTAGTAGGACAATTCGCAAGAATGTCAGATGCATTTGGTTCATTGGGTGCAAGAAAAATGATGATGTTACAAGTAGCTGGTATATTTATGGGAAGTTTATCTGATATGGCTGATACATTTCCTAAAATTATTAAAGGTGTAGAAGCATTTTCTAAAGTTGATTTATCTTTAATTGGTGGTCAATTTACAAAATTCAATGATGCATTAGATGAACTACCAGGTGGTGCGAAAGCTTGGTGGGCAGGTATGAAAATGGGATTCTTAAATGATTTCGCAGAAAATATGTATAAGTTAGGAAGTGGTGTTACAGCTATAATGGCGGCCGACTTTAATCAATTAGGTCCTAAGTTCCAAGAGTTAGGACAAAATTTAACTGCCGCTGAAACTTTAAAACCACACTTGGATAATATGGAAGGATTAGATTTTGCTATATTAGTTAAACTATCAGACCAATTAGGTAAATTCGTAGCAAATTCAACTTCATTTATTAATATGGACCCACAATCTTTTGCTAATATAGGTCCGAATATCAAAGCTCTTGTGGAAGGTTTTTCTGGAATTGACCCTGAAGCCGGTGGAAAATTAGTTAAAGTATCACAAATTGCTTGGGGTAATATAGCAAGTATGACAAAACATTTTGGTAAAATTGGAACTAATATGGAATTATTTTCAGCTTGGGATTCAACAGATTTAGGTAAAAATGCACTTGCATTTGTTGAATTTGCAGATATAGTAACTGAAGGTGGTTTAGATAAAATGGGTAATTTCAGTAATCTTTCTAAGATGGCTGAAGCATTTACTTTAATATCAACTGCATTATCAGAAGTATCAACTAATGCTGATACTGCATTACCAAAATTAAAAGAATTATTAGGAATTACAAATCCTGAAGGTGGCGAAGGTGGTGGAGGAAATCCTATCGTAGCCGCTATTAATAGTTTAAGAACGGATATGGTTTTAGCGAAAGATGAATTAGTTACATTGAATACTAAATTTGAAGGTGCATTTGGAACGGCTGGAACAATTCCAGGTCGTATCGGTGGTAAAGTTGGTGAAGCAATTGAAGGAGGAATCTAATGGCTAAATTAGGTGATGGTTCATTAAGTGGATTACAGAAATTAAGAACTCTTTATCATCAAGGTCCTGATGGGGCAATAGATACTGCAGTTAAGTTTATGCAAGCCGAAGTATATCACGAGGGTATGAGATTACTTATAGGTAGGGAAGGCAAATCGACTGGATTTACAGGAGTAGATGAAGAGGGAAATACATATGCTAATCCAAGTAAATACGGACCTGAAAATACGATAGCACCAAAGGGTACTGGAGTAGTAGGTCCTGATGGCCAACCAACAGCCGGAGGTCCAGGAAGTAATCCAGGTTCAAATATGCCCGGTGTAAATGATGAGGAAAATACTTTTAAGAAACCAATAGAATCTTTTCAAATACCAAATAATCCGGGAGGTCCTGATGGTCAAT
>VTLG01001062.1_pt1 | contig 19999 bp, 24 predicted proteins | sample 4694571 | NCBI WGS metagenome assembly VTLG01 (sample SAMN12604809, study PRJNA352737) | marine metagenome | biome: ENVO:00000447; feature: ENVO:00000209|ENVO:00000569|ENVO:01000036; material: ENVO:00002151; isolation source: viral sequences binned using virsorter ... | reverse complement strand
GCTGTGCTCAACATACCTCTTGCTGATGTGTTTGCCTTAGCTAATTTTTGTGCCCATATCATATCATTCATACTCACTTCTGTTCCTGATGCAATGTCCTTGCAGATGCCTTCTAACCGAAGACGATATTGAGTAGATAACATTTACTAATACTATTGATAAGTTTATACTATGTAGTAATAGTTAACTTATCATGGCCATCGCATGTCTTAATTCCCTTGCATGTTCTAGTTCATCGTTAGCAATCTCTATAATCTTTTTATCTTCTGGATGCCATGCACTATACTTAACATAAGTTTCATACGCATGCTTCTCGATCTTCATGTTGATGTCATAAGCGTTAATAGGATCAACAAGATAGTAGCCAACCATGACCCAAAAATAAAATAGAACAAGATGCTTGGCAAAGAACCGATCAATCCAGTAAGAGTTCCCTCCTCTTCTTTCCATCTCTTCCAAATGTTCTGTTTCATTGAGTGCCTGATAGAAGTGTTCTTTCATCAAGTATATATGGTCCTCACCTCTAAGTCCAAGACTTTCTCGGAAATGTAACACACTGATAAATGCGAAGTAAGGGGCTCTAGCAATGACTTCCAGAACCCAGAATCTTTGAAAATTCCTGCCTCTGTAAAGGAAGTCGAGGATGTATATTGTGGTATCTAATACCCATGTGTTAAATTGTTTCATACTAATAAGGGATGTGACCATGCTAGTGGTATTAAGAACCAACCTGTTCCGATTATTATTCCAAATGTAATACAGGCTGATCTGATAGGAAGGTCTTTCATTTGACCTCCTTAATTGAATCCAAAGAAAAAGGATGCACCTGTAGATACGGTACATCCTCTCTTGCGTGTTTTACTGCTTCAAAAGCGTCTTCGGCGTATTCGCCTATTTCGTGATACTCATTTAGTTGGTCGTGCCAACCAAGTGTGTAGTGGGACATGATAGTTTCAACTCCAGTACGCTATTATTTATAATAACACACTAGGTATAATTACGCATCTATGTCAGGGTCTCCGAACCTCCAATGTTAAGATTTTGTGATGATAATTCATACATCTTTTGATGTATTGAAGTTTCTGTTGGCACTGAAGGCACTGCATATATTGATTCATCAAACCAATTATCTTCATCAGGTATCCTAGCACCTAGTAATCCATCAGGCATCTCTGAATATAAATCATACCCATATACAAATTCTTCTGGTTCTACTCTCTTTACTATCCTCGGTAACTGAAGTAATCCCTTAAAAGGGTTGCCTATCTTTCTTATAATATCCATAAACCCCATAAGATTTAAAAATATTTAGTTTACTACCTTATAGTATAGACAGTTTTTGTTGATTTGACAACTAAGATATTGTGAATCCTGCTGCTGATCCTAAGACACTAGCGTCTGCTGCGAATATTGCTTCGGTTGATTTCTTCTCTACAAACTCAACAGTATTTCCTGGCATGGTAAAGGTTCCGATTGTTGTTGATCCTCCAACTTCATCGATAACAGTAATCAATCTTGCAGTTCCACCATTGTTGCAAAGACGAACCACTGTCGCACTTCCGAATGTAGATGCGCCTGCAGCGTTAGTACCACATGCTGCCTGAGATCCTTTTATGTTAGTAATCATGGTTCTTTAATATCCTCTCTTGTATTTAGAAGTCTCGTCTTCTGGGTTGATTGTAATGGTGTTCTTACCTGTCATAGGTTTGATTTCCTTTACTTTTTCGGGATACTTCTTGTCTGTTTCCCAAATAAATTCCTCACGCCAATGAGAAAAAGACTCATTAGTTTTCTTGGTAATTTTTTTAGTTCTCTTTTTCTTCACTGTTCTCTTTTTCTTAGTTTTCTCCTCTTCTTTATTTACCAATTTCTCTTGTTCTTCAGCTTCACCTTTCTTTGCTTTAACTATTAAATCATCTATGTTCTTTTTACTACCTCCTGATCTAGCCAAATCTTCATCACTTATCCCTTTGATTTGAGTCGATTTTTTTTGCTTACTACTAGGTGTAAGTTTCAACATTTTAGATAACTCTTTTCTATTTCTTTCAAGATTTGATCCTCTTAATGAAGTTGATTTTTCAGCATCTTTTTGGGCCTGGAATGTAGGATTTTTTTCATCCTTTTCTGCTTGTTTCTTAACTGCTGATGCAAGTCTTTCTAAACCTTCACTTTCTCTTTTCTTAGATTGTTCTTCTCTTTTCTTTCTAGCTAGTGTTCTCACATTTGTAGAACCTTTTTTAGGGCCACGTTTCTTGCCAGTAGTCTTCTTCTCTCTTGTATCAGTGATTACCACCTCATTACTCTTCGGTGTTTCCACAGGTTTTTCCACAGGTTTTGATGTCTTATCTACATTGTCTGATGATGTTACCTTATCTTTCTTGGTGCCTGTTATCTTAGGTTGAGTATCACCTGTAATTTTTACTCCAGATTTTTCTGCAGCATCTGTTCTTGATTGATTTCGATCCTCTAGGCCTGGAATGGTTCCTTGTCCAATCGCATCATCTTTCTTTTTCTGATTTGCGGCCCTTGTTGCTGCTCTTTTTTTATTAATTTCTGCCTGTTCTTCTGGTGTTCTCTTTTTGCTAGTTTTCTTCGGTGTCTTCTCTGTCTTAGATTTAGATGAGTCGCCAAAAAGATCAAGTTGAGGATAACCTTTTACTTTGTTAAGTTTACTAGGATCTGTCTTGGGTTTTGAAACTCTAATTTTATCATCAGGCTTCTCTGGTTCTGGTCTAAAACGACGAAGATCAATCTCACGTTGTTTACCAGATACATTTACTGAAGTCGAACTAGTAACTTTTTGTTTACCGCCTCTGGGTGTGCCTTTAGGAGCCTTGGCAGCAGCATCCTGTGGAGGAGTTTTTGGGCCTCCACCTTTTCCTTGAGTTACTTTAGAACCTGTATCTTCATCGTCAGCACTTCCAGTTACAACGTCATCTTTCTCTGGCTTTGGCTTTGGCTTAGCATAGGAAGGAGGTGTATCCTTAATTCCTAGAGCACGTTTAAGAACATTTTTTGCTTTTCCTCTAAAACTAGTATCTTTTGGTTTTTTAATTGGGTTTCCATCTGCATCTAATTCATCACCTCTATATATTATTTGAGATTGACCTTTCCCCCCTGCTCCTGTACGAGTAATAACCTGATTTGGTGCAAATTTCTTTCTAGCAGCAACTCCAGGCGCAAATCCTTTGAAAGAACGACCTGTCATCATTCCACCAAATCCCATGCCAGCCTGTGATGTAGGTGTAAAATCTTTTGCAGTTGGTAATCTTTTTCTAACTTGATTTAAAGCAGAGAGAGTTTCTCTTGCGCCTGGACTTTGAAGGGCGTTTATTGCTTTTTGTCCAGCCCGTATTGCAAGGTTCTTCCTATTGGGATTATCTACTTCTTTTTTAACCTCTTTCCTTACTTGAGAAACCTTGTCCCTAATCTTTCTCCCTGTCTTTAATTCAGATGCTCTTAAGTTACGGCCAAATTTAGAATTGCCAAATATATTTTTAAGAGGTGGTTGTTTCTGTGGAGTTCTCTGCGATGTCGCACTCAAAGGTTTTTTATTGGCATTCATCCCTGTGGTCGTATTATTATTACCACCAGGCCCAAATCTACTCGCATCAAAATACCTCCCAACAATAGACTCGTCGAGATCTACAGACTTATTAATAAATTGACTATAAGACTTCATTAGTCACTAATTTTTTTGTGTGCCCGAGTAATATTGGATGCGTGTTTTTCAAACTGTTCATCGGAAATAGTTTCTTCTACTACTTCTTCTGGTTCAGAAAACACGACCTGACTCTTCACACTAAATCTTGGTGTATACTCTTCTTTTGTTTCTTTCTTTTCAGACTTTTTCTCTTCTTTCTTGTCATCTTCACCATCTTCATCATCTTTTTTCTTACCCTTCATCTTAGCTGCTATGGTATCTCTTCTGTTTTTGAGATAAGAATCTGAAGAATCTACATCACCATCATTATCTACATCATCGTCTTCTTGGCCAACTGCATCTAGTTTCTTATGATTCTTTTCATCTAGTTCGACCACATCAAATGAAGCACCATACATCTCTCCAAGTGTATCAAGGTTTGCAGCAATCTCATCCCAGAGTCTACTTGCTAACTTTTCGTCTGGATTACCTAACGCTTCTGGTTTGACTACATCTACTATCTCAGTGGTGCTACCATCTAAATGAGTGATTGCAACATCCTCATTTGTTTTGTTAGCATATACTTTTCCTCCTCCTAGTGTCTTAATTACTCTCTGTGCTGGACTCATCTTTTCCTTTTCTAGGTTATCAATTCTTCTCTCTAAATTCTGATTTGGGGGTGCTACTACCTCTGATAATTCCTTATCATAGACTGCCTGATAAGAGTTCTTCAAACCCATAGGAGATTTATCATTAGGGTTATTGGTAAGTTGTCCACCACCCCTTCTTTCTTCTTCTTTTTTATCCTCTTTACCCTTTCCAGATAGTTTATTTCCAATCATAGTACCAACAACACCAGCGCCAGCATTTGCTATCACGCTTCCTAGTCCTTCGTTTAGGTCTTCTTTTTTATTGTAGATGGAAGCGTATACATCAACTAAATTTTTTTCGTCAGCCATGGTATTAAAAATTAAGTAGTCCTTTGTCTATCCTTATTTATCCCTTTCCAACTTTGTAAGGTATCTTTGTATCATTATAGTTTGTTCCTGGCCCACTAGGAGGGTCATTAGGGTTCTTTACTTTCTTACCATCATAATAAGATCCAGTAGTTATTGGTTTAATATCTGGTTTATTATGGAACTTTACATCACCTTGTCCTGGCGTCATAGATTGCACATACCTTCTATACTCATCTGTACCCACATCATATGCCTCAACTAGGTCTCTCAACCATGACTTAAACATCATGTGTTCTGGAGTCTGTACTATGACATAGTTTGCACCTCTTCTTGTAATTCTACCTGTCAACCCTGTATTTACATTCTCAACTAATGATCCTACTTTAAATATTTCTCCATTCAAATAAGCAATTCTTAATCCAAATGGATCTAACTTGGGTGCATGTTGCCATGTATTCTCTTTTGCCAACTCTGTTTTCTTGACACCCATAGATTTTTGTAGAATATTATATAGATTTTTCTTATCCATGTTTCCTATATTAGGAATACCCTTTGCAAATGCTTTGAAGTCATCTTTTGCAGCTGCATCTCTCATCTTAGATGCAGACATACCCTCTAATCCCTCTGCGTCTGCGTCTCTTTGTCCAGCAGATATAACTTTTATTTCCTCAAAATCATATAACTCACCATTATACTTCTGTGCAAGACTTTGAAACTCAGCAAGTCTATCTTGTCCCACAACTATGGTTACTGCTTTGTAAGCTAGGTTAGCACATGCAATCAATACATCAAATATAGTCTTTGCATTTGGATCATCCTTGATAGAATCTGCATAATCAGGAAACATCTTCTGCATATATTCAATCTTAGTACCAGGCTGTAGTGGATTTTTTTTAGCATCTACAGTACGACTAGGGTATACTCTTAAATCAAAACCAAGTCTTTCTGCTTCACTATTTGCTGATTTTAATAACTTTTCATGTCCTGTTGTTGGTGGATTAAATCTACCAAAAACAACAACTGCTCCTTCTGATGAAGGTTCTCCCATAATTTCAGCACTCTGTTGTTGTGAATCTCCAGCCTCAGGTGATTTACCAGTTTTAACACTAGGTTCTTCTGGTGGAGCCTGAGTTCCCATAGGTGCAGCCTGTTGAGGTGGCGCCTTCATGGGTTGTTTTGGTTGGGGTGTTGCAACTTTCTGAGTCTGTGGGCCTTCTGGTGCAGCTGGCCCTCTTCCACCTGTAAATTGTAACTTTCCGTTTACTGTCTTAGCAACAAAATTTCCTTTAGCATCGTACCATCCGCCATGGCCATCACCCTTTAGACCTTTCATTTTGGCTTCAGTGGATGCAGCTGTCTTTACAGCTTCAATTAAAAATTGTCCGAACGACTTCACAGAATTAAGTACTTGCTTATGTTTTATTTATTAGTATCGAGGATCTGCGATACCAGAACTTTTAACCATTTGAGCAAACTTAGAAGTAATTATAGCCTGAAACTGAGGTTCTGGTGTTATTTCCCCTTTATATCTTACCTCCATATCAACGATGTTATGTCCATTGATAAAAATTTCATACTTCAAAGATGCACTCGTTCCACCTTTATGTGGTTGTACATAACCTGCTCTAGGCCTAATTTCAAGTTCTCTATTTTTTTCATTAATGAGATTTAAAATTATTGGTGTCGTAATTGATTCTGGATATACCGATGGCACATCAACATCAATCCTAGTTCCACCCCCAGCCAAATTTCCTATTCCAGTAATTAAAGTGAAATGAAAACTTTCATTTTGATTTAACTTCTTTTTCTTGATAGTATCCATCAAATCTAATTTGAATATAATATTGAGAAGTCCTAGACAAATCATTTCTGATACGTCACCTAGTCTCAATATGGAATCTAATGTTGCAAAGTAAATATTCCTCACTGGTTGATACGAAGGAAATCTTCCAAACAGAGAATCTTTTATTTTCTGATTACCAATCTTAGCTGCCTCCTTAGTCATCAGTTTAGATATCTGGAAATTTTTAGTTATATATTTTTCAATTTTTTCAAGATACTCTTTTATATTTTCTTGAATTACCTTTTCTTGAACTACGTCTGCTTGTTCTTGATATTTTTTTAATTGAGCTGGTTTAGTTCCAGCAACATTATGTTTTTTCATATACTTTTCTCTTTCTTTTTCACCATCCTTGATACCAAGTTCTTTCATAGCATCTCTTCTAGTCTTTTCCTGACCATTCTTTGTTAAATCTGGTGGATACAATGTTGCCTTTATGACATTAAAAAAGAACTGAGCTCTAGCAAAGTAGAGTTTTCCAAGATGTTTTTCCAATGCAGGCATGTTTTGTCTTTTTACTAAGGCATTAAACAATCCATTTTCACCTGTAACTGTTTTGTTTATAACAGTAGGGTCTTTTGCACTTCTAGTGGGTTTTTTCTTTAAAGAAATACCTATGACTTTTTTCTCAGACCTTGCAGTTTGAATTCTTACCACTATATCTGATGAGTTATAATTTTTATTTCCAAAAAGTTCATGTCTGTTTACATTATACTTGGCAATTTCTTTCTCCCATTGAGCTCCTGTTAAGAATACTTCTTTAACCTTAGATCCATTGTTCATGGCCTTCAGAAACCCATTAGCTGCAGAAACGGCTCTGGCATAATTAGCATAATCTCCTTCAAATGCAGTTATGATTTTGTTTTTATTAGGGCCTTTGACTGCACCAGCAATTGATTTTAATTGTGTTATATGTTCATCTGCTTTTTTTAAAGTACCATACTTCTCTTTTGGTACGATAGTATTACTAAATCCATTTTGTAAAATCAAAGCAGCAGTCATTAACTCATGGGGATCAGCTACTTTCTCTGATGATCCACCACCAAATTCAGCAGTTTTTTCCAATCTAGATATTGGAATTAACTGTGGTTTTAATCCTTCTGGGTCATTTGGATCATCAACTACTATTTTAAAAGGAAATTTTCTTTGTCCAGCAACAGCATCAGACAATGCGTTTAAATCTCCTGTCTCGAATGCCCTTTTTGAAAGAGGAGTAGCATAATCTAAAACAGCATACTCACCAGTGACAAGTTGAAATAGATCTTTATTTTTTATTTTTTGAGTAACTCTGTTAAATCTTTTCTGGCCAACTAAATCTCCACTGTAGAAAGGTTTTACTATTTCACCAAATGATAGTGCCGCCATAATTTTCTAAATTAATTCCCAAATATATTTATTGGTATATATTTTCTTCTAAAAACTCTGTTGTAGTGGGATATTGTAATACCTTTTCAGTCAACCTCTGATCCTCTCGTAGAATATCATCTTTTAATTTTTGATAGTAGTTTCTATCTCCCATTTTTTCTATGAAGGCAGGGGAGTGTGGACTATATCCATTACCAGCAAGTATAAAAGACAGTCCACCATTTGCTTTTTTATTAGAAAAGTCTCTATCACCAGCCATCATCTCTATGGATCTACCACAACTATATTCATTCCAAGGATAATCAATATTAGTAACGTGTCTCCAGTATTCTGTATCAGATTTATGAGAAGTAGCATAGTGCATGTCTATGAATGTCTTTGAGTTATCCAATTCAGTGGCACAGGCATGATTAAATACCTCTCTATCAAAAGAATTAGGAGATAAGTGTGTAGATAATGATTCTAATAACCTAAACACGTTAGTTACTATAGATGCCAAACCTGTAGCCTCTAGTGGTTCAATGAATCCAAAAGAAAGACCTACAGATGCAACGTTTTTTACCCATGCTTTCTCATATCTACCTGTTCTGAACTCTACACCTTTAGTTGGTTCTACTCCATACCTGTCAATAAATTCTTTATCTATCTTTTCTGGAGTAGTAAACTTCAAACTGTGTACATATCCAACCGACATACCATCCCAAAGAGGTATTTCATAACACCATCCGTTGTTCATAGTCACATTATTAGTGTAACTAGTAAGTTGTTTATTTTTGTCAGTGTAGGGTATCTTTGCTGCAATTGCTCTGTGATTTATGAGTGTATTTGCATAGGATTTGTATGGAACTCCCATGACTTTACCCAATAATTCAGAGTGAAACCCAGTGCAATCTACAAATAGATCCGCCTCATGTGTTCCGTTCTCACATTTTATAGATGTTATATTACCATCATCACTTTTATTAGCACGGATATACTTATCATCAACAAATTCTACGCCATTTCTCAAGCAAACCTCATAAAATACTTGAGATAACTTGTCAGTATCAAAATGATAGGCAGTGAGTTCATGAAAATCCCAACCCTCATCTGTGAATCTATTAAGTTCACCAAATCTAGAATGATATCTATGAAACCTAGAAAACTGATTGTACTCTATCTCTGGAAATAGATGAGTAAGTATGAAAAAATCTGATACATCATCTCCTGTCAAATCCCCAAAGGGATAGAAGAAATCTGCATCAGACCATCCTTCAAATTTTATATTAGTTTTATAGGTTGCATTGCATTTAGGCATCCAATCCTTGTCTCTCAATCTAAGAAACTGAAATACATCGTTGATTGCCAGTTGGGTTGATTCGCCTACTCCAATCCTCCCAATACTAGAGGAATATACACATTTTACTTTTACATTATCAAAATACTCTGAGAGAATGGCAGCTGTTACAAAACCAGATGTGCCACCTCCTAATATACAAATACTAGAGATCACCTTTCTGTCTGTTTTCTGAGTGGTGTACATCAAAACTTCCGCCTGGATACCTCTTTTCTAATTTTTCTACATTCATTTCAATGATTTCATCAAAGGTTGTATCAAGTGCCATACATGCTTGAGCAATGTACCAACATATATCACCTAATTCTCTCTTCATATGAAAGACATTCTCTTCATTATATGGTTTACCCTGTAGTAAGATCTTTTTTACTACCTCAGTAAACTCACCAGACTCAGCAGTCAATCCTAGTGCAGCAGTTAGAAGGTGTGATACATCTGCCTTATTTTCAACAAGTTCATTTATTCTAGCTTGTAGAATATCAGAGTCTTGACTAGGAGCACTTGTTACTCCGTAGACAAACTCGATATACTTTTTAGTGTCAACTGTCATTAGAATTTAATTGAAGCAAATTTGTTTTTGATTTTTTTAGTTTCTTCTGTATTATTATACTCTACCTCTTGTCCGCTGTCAATGATATCATTCTGAGCACTCTGTTCTACATCATACAGTTTCATCTTTGCACGGTCAATACCGATCACGAATCTTTTATTAAGAGTGGGATCATTATATCTATTCTTCAACTGTTTAACCATGATCTGATTTACCTCCTCAAGTTCCTCCGTACTAATAAGAGCGAACATAAGATCAGCAGTGGCAGGGAGACCAAAGGATTCTGACGTATCAGTAAGGTCAACGTCACTACTACTAAAACCAGAACGAGTCGTCTGAGTGGCGGAGACGATAGGTACATTAGTCTCAACTGCAAGACCCCTGAGCTCTTCAGCAATCGCCTTAATATAGGAATACGAGTTAACATTTGATCCAGCTCTGTAACGTGATGAAGCACATATGTTTAGATAATCTATGAATATAATATCTGGTTTGAATGATTTCTTCAATGCAAGTTCATTCAACAAACCTTTGAAGTGTCCTGAGTGTGCAGCTGCGGTAGGATATTCTTTGATGATAAGATTACCCTGAGTCTTCTCTGACAACTTAGTAACTTTATTCTCAAACATCTGACGAGGTATATCCGTCAACTGTTGAACAGGAATATTTAGAAGATTAGCATCAATTCTTTCTGCAATCTTTTCCTCAGCCATTTCAAGCGTGATGTATAATACGTTCTTACCTTCGAGTAGAACACTACTTGCGACATGACACATAAACAAAGATTTACCAACACCAGTGCCAGCGAGAGCAATATTAAGTGTTTTGTTTGGAAGGCCGCCCTTCGTAATCTTATTGAAAAAATCGAGGTCGAATTGAATTCGGTCTTCCTTTCTGTGATAGAAGTCAAATCTTTCACTATAATCTTCTAAGTAATCGTGTCCAACATGGTTATCAAATCCAACAGCAAGTGCATCTGATAAAATGGCAGGGATGGCATCAACACCTTTCTTGATATCATGTCCATCTGCAATAGAGATACTTTCGACCAGTGCAAGATAGATTGCTCTTTCTTTACACCATCTCTCTGTAGTATCTATAAGCCAATCTTCCGATGTAGGAGTTGGTTCAATATCATTCAGATAAGTTACTATCTCTTTGTAAGTATCATCGTTTATATCTTTTCTCTTTTCACACTCAATGGTTAGTATTTCTTTCGTAGGGCACTTATCATATGCAACTATAAACTTAGCACACTCATCGAAGATTATCTTTTCATGGGTCTTATCAAAGTAATCTGGTTTTAAAAAAGGTAATACTTTTCTAGTGTATTCCTCATTCGTAACTAGATTCTGAATGATAGTATTCTCAATAGTATCCATTAACTATAATGAAGGTATGTACTCATAATGTATTTCGCACTTCCTGATTTTACTGGCATACCCTTGTGTGGATACTGCCATGTAGGTGGAAACACTAATACTTTACCAGTTTCTGGCTTAATTGTCAATTTATTGTAAGGAAATGTAGTTTCTCCTCCCTTAAAATCATCATTAAGGTAAACTAGAAAGGCAAGATATCGTTTTGCACTTTGATGATCTTGAACATCTGTATGCAAATCAAATTGATCATCTGTGCCTGATTCATATTTTTTTATTCTTAGTTCTTCAAAATATACTTTTTCTGGAAACCATTCTGTATATTCTGGTAGATCTTTTTTATATTCTTTTACTATCTCTAGTATCTTATAACAAAGAATCTGTGTAAATTTTTGATATCCTTTGTCGTTTAGTTCATTCAAATTTACCTGTGTAAACTGTGGTGTGAAAAAATTATCTATTCTTTGCTTACTATCAGAGGATTGATAAGTTTCTATTAAAGTTTTACAAACGTCACCAGTAAACATAGGATATGTTTTGATGAACTTATCCATAACTATATTCTTCTCTGGCAGTTTCTTCCAACTTCGCCATAACCTCGTCGGTAAAATACTCGTCAGGGTTTGCAAGAATTTGTTTTCCGTAGACTTTTTTGCCGTTGACTTCATATCTGCCTGCGACATTTTTCCAGAGTCCACCAAGTTCTCCTAGTTCTAAAAGTCCATAATATCTATCTAAACCACGTTCATCGTAGTAGAGTCTGATCTTTACAGTTTTATTTTCTTTACTCAAACGCGACTTAGCAGTCTTTGCCTTGATAATATTTCCAACGACTTCAGTTCCTTCTTTTTCTTTAGCTTTGCTGAGATAGATGATTGTACTTGCTGCGTACTTGAGACCACTACCTCCACCCATTTCTTTTGTAGGGACGTAAGAACCGATGACATCGTAAGTGTGATTTGTAACTATAAGGGGAATATTCGCTTGTCCAAGTTTAAGAGTTAACATTCTAAATGCACCTTTTACAAGTTGTGATTTGGTCATGTCACGAACCTGTTTATCATTCAGAGCATCGGAGATCTCTTTCTCAGTTGAAAGCATACCGAGAGAATCAAGAACAAACATACATGGTTTACGTTTGTCTTCATCTGTCTTAAGGTATATATCAACTGCTTTCAATGCTTTTGATCTAAACTCTTCAATTGTTACCACATTGACAACAACGAGCCTTTCGAGATCAATTCCTCTAGACTCAAGGAGTCCTCTGTTGACAGCGGCTTCTGTATCAAAATATAAACAATACCCATCAGGATTATTGTCAAGAAAATTTTTAACCATAGCGAGGCTGAAAAAAGTCTTTCCAGTAGAGCTCTCGCCAGCAATAGCGGTAATCTTGTTCCTAGATACACCGCCAAATATAGACCCTGATACAAGGCCGTTAAAAATGTACGAACCTGTGTCAATAAATGTTTCAGTTGATTCTGCCTCGGAGGCAAGTTGGGTGTACTCATCTCCAATCTCTTTTACTATTTCTTTTAAAAAATCCATAATGATTTAGTGTTACTTTAATTCTACCATATTCCACAACAAATTACCACTAATTGATATTCTTGGTTCTTCTGTGTTATAGAATGGATATACTTGGTGATGTAGATTAGATGGAAAAAGCATCATCACTCCTTCCATTTCTGGTTCCATGTAGATAGGAAACTCTACAACATTTCCTAAGATATTGGAATATGTGAACTGAAAATCAGATGCAGCCTTTGAATGAAATGGTAGGTTATGTTGTTCCTGATACCTAGTTGGTATCTTCATCCATACTACAAATGATGTGATGCCTGTGTGAGCATGTTCTGGATTGAACTCTGTCTGATATTGATAGTTGACCCACCAATTCATACTTAATTTTGCTTCAAATTTATTTTGAAGGTCTACATCAACAGGCGGTGCAAAGTTTTTAGGATCAGTTGATACTATTTTATTTGTCAAAGGCCCTGTCACGTTGTTTAAGAAGAAATCATCCTTATCTTTGAGTCCAAGACTACCTGTAATATTACCAGCAAGTCTATGACTATAATCATTACTGTTGTTTACGTTGTCTTTCTCAGCCTGCTCTACAACAGACCAGAGATACTTTACGATATTATCAGGTAATTTAGTTTTATACAGGGAAATGTTTGGAAATTGCCATGGCTCCCATGATATTTCACTCATCTCTCTTTGGATAGTAAACTTCTACATAAGATTCACACTTAGGACAGTGGAGATTAGTTACGAAACTATACTCCTCAGCGAAGGGACACTCATTGTCACCTCCCCATATGAGTTCAGTATTGCAATGCCAGCAATTCATTTCTTAAAAACTCCTAACTTTGCAAGGAGATACACTCCTAGTATAGTCCAGAATACAACTTCTAATCCAACATTGTTCATTGATACTGCTCCAAATCACATTCTACTATTGTCTCCCCCTCATGTTGAACACGTTTGGGTTGTCCTATCTTTGCTAAAATTTCAGCAGGGATTTTTTTCAGAGTAATGTCATAGGGTATCGGTGCATTTGCCACACAGACCCTAATACATTCCCATTGTTCCTCAGTAAAAAAATTATTATGATACATTAGATACCTACAATCTTTCTTTGTCTTTCAAAGTAGTTGTGTAATAACCAAGAACTACTATTTTTCTTGTCTGTGCCACCCACACCGAACTCTAACTCTACTCTGGGATCATCTCCAAACTTATCTGTTTCTGGTGTATTGTTTGATCCACGATCTCCACCATTGGCAAAGACTACAGTTTGTGCAATCTCCAAACATGCAGAGATGGCATTACAAGCAGAACCATGTTCATCATCTTCTACTGTAATCACAGCATCAACCATGTCTAAATGCCTTATAATTTCGGCGCGTTCCTTCCATGATTGAAAGTATTGTCCTTTCTTTTTAGTCAACCATTCTTCTGTGTTTAATCCTACTACGAGATAGTTAGTAAGTTCTCTTGCTTTCTCGAAATATGCAATGTGGCCACTATGAAGAGGATCAAAACCGCCTGTGACTAGAGTGAGTATTCTCTTCTTAGTCATCAAACTCTCCTTTCCGTGCTAAGTATACTTTAACATCATTATACTCCTTTTTTATGCTCTCGGCAAACCAGTTGGCAGGATCTCTGCCATCGAAGACTTTCATTTGTTTATCGGAAAATATGCCGTTGTCTGTCCAGCATACAATATAACGTGTCATGAGAAGAAAGATTCAAGTGTATTTTTGCGTTCGGTCTCCCAACCTATGCAATCAAGAATTACCTTTACAGGTTCTAGAAATGATTTATTAAACTGTAGTTCATAGTCTACATGTTTATCTAGGTCAAGTTCTTTAGGGAAATCTTGAATAAAAGATATAACATTTTCATGCATCCAGTTTGGTGTCCTAAGATAACAAAATTTTATCTTTTCACCATTGTTGATAGAGGCATACTTATGATCTATTTCTTTCTTCTTTGTATAATGATTATATAATATCGCCCCACGAACATGAATAGGACATCCCTTTAGATACATGTCAGATGAAGACTTCCATTTTTCTACATTAGAAACTGTACGAGGAAATGCAACTTCTTCTGGTGGTAATGATTTGAATTCTTTCCTACACTTTTCAATATATTCAATTACATCATCCTCTGTGCCATTCATCAATATTTTAAATGCATCTTTCAAAAACTTACGGCATGGTGCAGGGGTTGAAGTCTTGATTGCCTCAATACCCATGATCTTTAGTTTTGCATCTTCATATCTTACACCTTCACTATCCCACACGTTTAGAATATATCTTTTCTTTGCTGTCCATATACCAGTTGAAGCGATATTCTCTCGCTTCATTATCATTTTTTGATCGTAGGCGTTAACGTAGTCTGCCAATTCTTGGTAAGAACTTTCAATATAAGGCTCAAGTTCCATTTCACAGACCTTATTAAGGAACCCGACAATGCCTTCAGTAGTTTTTTCTCTCCCTTTGTATACAGCTTCGACCAGACTACCCATATGCAAATAGATAGAATCAGTGTCACTAGCAATAACATAATCTTTACCCTCCGTTTTTAGAATAGTGTTCATCTTTTTGTTCATTTTGTTCTCTATCCAACGGATAGAAACCTGACCAGATAGTGTAATAGCTTCTGCGTTGGCAAGTTTAAAATAGCGAAAATATTGATTACCAATAGCACCATAAGCAGAGTTAAGTGCAATCTTCTTGGACATTTGAACGTTGTTACATCTTGCAATTTCTTTTTCAAGATCTTTTGTTGGTGTCTTTTCATACTGTTTCTTTGCCTTAATCATTCTTTTTTTGAAGATGACACGTTCCTTATACATCTTCTCCATGAGTTCTGGTAAAAATCCCTTTTTATCTTTACTATACATTGCACCATTGGCACATATAGCAAAGTCTTTATAAAGTTCAAAGGTATCTTCTTGATTCAATAATCTATCTACACTAGCACTAGGATGTTTCTTATCTTGTAATGTCTCTGGTGAGATATTATACTGCATGATCAAGTGTGGATATAGTGAGTTTAAATCAAAAGATACCACCCACTCATACCTACCAGGCTTAGGTTCTTTCACATATGCACCAGCGTACTTTGCATCTTTAGAATTACGATCCTTTTGTGGGATCACTATATTTTTTTTCTTTAAGTAATTGTATATAATCGCATCCCATGTACGAACTTGGAAAGCAACATCAGTAAAGTTTATCTTAGCGTCGTAGGCACGAGTACAACATAGATCAATTAGTTTTAGTTTGTCCTCAAGACGGTCTACCAGTTCAACGTCAACAATGTTGTAGTCTACAAACTTTTGCCAATTTTTTGTATAGAACTCACGGAATGTATCATACTCACTGTGATCTAATTTCTGTTGTCCTAGTTCCATGAGAGCGATATGATCCAATCGAAAACTCTCTTGATTTGAAGTAGCAGGGGATTTTTTGTATAGATCTAAGTAATCAATTACAGATACGCCTGCAATATCATATACAATATTATCTCTACCAGCAATCTTAATTTCATTTCGTCTACAGATACCCCAAGGTGACATTCTCTTGGCATATTTCTCACCCATTAATCTTTCTATACGACCCATAAGATAAGGAATATCATACATCTCACAATTCCACCCTGTAATGACCTCAGGCGTGTGTCTTTGCCACCAATCTACAAATGTAGTGATCAATCCTTCTTCACTATGGCAGTCCACATACCTATGATTCTTTTTGTTGGGATTAGTTTTGTATGGTCTAGATCCAAATGTAGTAATAAATTTTGTATTGTAATCCTGTACTGTAATTAGTAATAATTCTTCTGCAACATTAAAGACATCGGGGAAACCATTCTCTGCAGCAACCTCGATGTCGATAGTAACTAATTTAATTTTGTTTAGATCAAACTTTATCTCGTCCTCTGGATAATTCTCAGAAATATATTGATGAACATATCTCTCATTACCATATATGTTGAAGTTTTGAACCTGTGAATACTTGTCTATAAACTCTCTGCAATCTTTGATCGTGCCTGGTTTGACAGGATCTACCAACTCACCATCTAAAGTTTTCCATTTACTTCTTTTTCTTTTTGTAGGCACATAAAATGTAGGATGAAACTCAACCCTATCTTCAAAATGTTTTCCATTGTCATATCCTCTGACCAACATATTGTTGCCGATCTGAAAAACATTTGTATAAAACTTCATTCTTTAGTAGCTAACTTCAAATAGGCGTCCACTAATGATTTGTGTGGTTCAACCAATGATAATATTTTATCAGAACATATCATAATGTCAACATCGTCAGTTACATCTCCTAACCAAGGAGACATTTCTTTTCCAACTATCTTGTATGGAGATATCATTTTACAGTTGGGATCTCCAATATCAAGAGCTGCTACTTCCTCTACTCCAGATATCAACACATCACCGTTTACTAATGCAAGTATTTTAATTTCCTGTTCCATTCATTCTTGCCTCATAAGATTCTTTGACCATTTTCTTAGGTTCTACTATCGCTACAACCCAACTAGGATCTATAGATATCTTTTTTTCATCTGATAAAGGCATAAAAGGATAATATTGAACACTGTATTTTGTTTCTGTATCTTCTTTACCTTCAGTAAGCATTACTGGATCTTCAATCAATTTACAACAGAAAGGATTTTCAAGAACTATAAAGATGGGTTTATCATTCTCATCTACTAATTCCTTTACATCTGCTATAACTTCTTCGTTTGACTTTAGTAGAACTAATTTTATCGACATTGCATCTTATTTAGTAATAAAGAGGGAGGTTGGATTCCTGTGTACCAACAAATAACGGGCATTACTACAGTAAGTAAATACGTCATTGCCTGAGACCCGATTGGTTGATCGGTTCTGCATCGCTGCAGCAGCACCACCTGTGTCTCATCACCTTAACCAGCGGTTGCCAGTAAGTTTATTCAGTCACTCCCATGTTGCGTCCAACAAATATATTATGACACAAAAAAGGGGGTTTGTCAACCCCCTGTGTATTATTGAAAAAGTATCTTGATGTTACACCACTTGGCGTAATGAATTCCTCGGTAACAGAGAAGTGCAAACACCTCATCTGGATCGTGGATTTCTGGATCGAATTCAGGCACTATTGGATGTGCCAATGTAAATTTGATGTTTAACATTTTCTTAACCTCCTGTAACATATTTATGTTCGGAGTTCCTGACAAATGCGTATTAATTACTACATCTTAATATTCTTTACAGATAATCCTTCCTTGCATGATGTTCTGGGATCACTTTGCCTAGTTTGACAGTAAGAAGTCCATCTTTAAATTGAACCTCTCTCACTTCAGTATCTTCAGATATTGTCCAAGCTCTGCTGAAGTTTCTTTGTGCTAATCCTCTGTGAACATACTCAGCGTCTTCTGTATCCTCTTTAGTTCCCTCTACGATGAGTCTTCCATACTCAGTATAGACTTTGATCTCCTTCTTACTAAATCCTGCCAGTGCGATCTCTAGGCGAGACTCAACATTGTTTAGTTGGATTAGATTATATGGAGGATAGTTCGGTGTTGTATCAAAATTGAAGAATGAATTTAAGTAATCATCCATGCCAATTGAATTCTTCGAGATCTTATCCATTAAGTCTGGAAGATTGGCAGTACGGTATCTTTGAATTTCCATTTGGTTCTCCTTTAAAAGCGAGTGTAAATTGTGTCCCTTACGGCGACACTACTATTTAACCACAAAACACAAAAAAAGGGGGTCGTATAAACCCCCATAATATCTTGTGATAACCGTCAATCTGCCTTTACAAAAGCACTTGGAGACGTTTGTACCACTTTCTTTTTCTTACCTATGTTATACTTAGTTTCAAGAGTCCAATCACCTTTGTCTTTATATGAAAGTACTTTAATTTGATTTAAAGGAGCAACATCAGTAATCTGTTCTGTGTTAATAATAGTAATCAATCCCCAATCAGATAGTAGAGTAATGATTCTATTACGGCGTTGAACATCATTGATAGAAAGGTTTGCAGACTTTCCATCTAATGCAAATAGTTCTTTAAAATGAACGATATAGTATCTACCTTGCTTATGAAGAATATGGCATGATTGATATATCTTCTTCTCTTTTCTAGAAGCTACACCAATCCTAGTGAGAGTTTCTCTAACTTTTAAGAAATCATCTGGTTCATTTAATGTGACTTCGATCATTTGATCCTGTGACCAATCAATCTCAGGTTCTACAAACCCACTCATGTTGTACCTCCAACGTCAATTTTCGATTTAATGTAATTCAACTGCTCTTTAGATAATATCTTTAGTGCTTGAATTGCTTTGTCATTACTATAACCATAGTATGATTTGACAACATCAAGATTCTTGATCTTATCTTTTCGGAGCCACGGAGAGAATCTCTTCTTTTTCCTGATACTATTTAGATAAAATTGATATTGAAGGTCTTTTGCCAGGTGTGCATTTAGGTTCATTTCATTGGCAAACATGATGCAATCAAGGTGTGCAGACATACATTTATTGATAATAAATGGAGAGTACTTCTTAATTAACTGAGGATCTTCTAATGTAATATCCTGTTTGTTTAGGTTGATAGAGTTCAACCAATCTTTTAAATCTGCCATATCACCTAATAATATCTATCTCATCTGGATTAGTATTCCAAGTCTCCAACTTAGTCCTCAATCTTCCTTCATCTTTGAGTTTGGTATATCTCTTTGCAGCCATCTTTTTCCAATGTCCAACTATCTGATCTACTTCAAACCTATCGTAATTATCTGCCTTGATAAGAGTATCTTGTTCTCCTAGAATAACTTCTCTACTATTCTTAAATCCATATGTAGACATATAGAAACGTTTCTGTTGAGTAAGATTCTTAGCAGAAAGTATTGCATCATTGAACTGTTTTAGTTTCTCAGTATCATTCAAACATTTTTTTATAATTGAAATCATCTTTGTTTGAATCTTTAGTTTTCTACTTGATGCATCTTCCTTTACTAGAAGTTTGTCGTTGTTTCTAGCTGTAAACCATTTGTTTAGTTCTTGAAATATGGAATCGTGTATTAGTGGAGTAAAGTCACTAACAGTTAATCCTTTATATCTCATGTATGGTTTGAGTCCATCATATTGAGATGATGATTTTGTCGTTCCATACAATGATGTAGTTTCAAACAAACAAATATCCGCATTGTACTTCTTGTTCAAAGTCTCTCTAGCAAGATGAGAACAACATAACATTGCTAGGAGTTTACCACCAAGATAATTAAATCCAAATGGTTGAGTGGGAACAATAATGAATCCCATGATAGCATGTCTGTTGAACCTAGTTAATTCTGGTACATTACCTAACCAATCATTTCTAGGTTTAGAATTTATAGTAGGAG
>VTLG01011474.1_pt1 | contig 20008 bp, 19 predicted proteins | sample 4694571 | NCBI WGS metagenome assembly VTLG01 (sample SAMN12604809, study PRJNA352737) | marine metagenome | biome: ENVO:00000447; feature: ENVO:00000209|ENVO:00000569|ENVO:01000036; material: ENVO:00002151; isolation source: viral sequences binned using virsorter ... | reverse complement strand
ATAAATAAAATAACATGCCAATATTATCAAGCTCAGCGGTATTAAGTGCCTCTTTTTCAACAGGAGACGTCCCTACGGCCCAAGATTTTGAAAACCTAATATTATCTTTTGCCATATATGATGGTACATTACCAGTAATTAGTGGAAGTATAATAGGTACTGGATCCTTTGGTCAATTAAAGGTAGTTAATGTTGGTACAAATTTAACCCCATATTCTAATGATAAAGTAGACTTAGGCTCTACCTCAGTACGTTGGAAAAATTCATATTTTTCAACAGCTTCTATTTCTCTTTTAAGTGGAAGTTTAATTCCTCATAGTAGTGGAACTTATCAATTAGGTTCTAACTTAAAAGGATTTAAAGAAACACATACAGATACAGCTTCTATAGGGATAATAAGTTCAAGTTTAACACCAGATGCTGATAATGAGCATAGTTTAGGAGCTTCAGGACAAGAATGGAAAGATTTATATGTTGATGGAACTGCTTATATAGATGCTATAGGAGAAAATGTAGCTATTACAACAGCTTCTTTAGAAAAAATAAGTTCAAGTTTATTACCAGATAGTGCTTTAGCCCATAATTTAGGATCAGAAGAACTAGGATGGAACAATCTTTATGTAAGTGGAACAGCAACTATAGGCACATTAGCAATATCCTCTCTAGATAGTGGAGTCTCTATTACAGGAATTAGTAGTAGTACAGAAATTATAACTATAAGTGGTTCTATTAGACCTTTTGTAAGTCAAAGTGGAAGAGGAAAATATGATTTAGGTCAATCAAATCAAAGATGGCATAATTTATATTTAACTGGAAGTGTTATAGCAGATTCAGCTTCTATAGGTGTTGCTAAATTTGATGCTATAAGTTCAAGTTTACTACCAGACGCTAATGGCACGTATGATTTAGGTTCTTCTACACTAAAATGGGGAACTATTCATGCAACAACAATTTCAGGATCTTTAGTAGTTACAGGTAGTAGTATTTTATCAGTTGAATCAGCTTCAATCTCTTACTTATCAGCATCAAGTCCTATTATTGTAGGAGCTAGTATAATCCCTGATCAAACATCATCTCATGATTTAGGTACTAATGCTGTTAGATGGAAGGAGATTTTTACAACAAAAATACAAACAGTTTCAGCATCTTTAAATCAAGTAACAATTAATGGTAATGTAGCAGGAAATTTAATCCCAAATACAGATGATCTTTATGATTTAGGCTCAGCAACTAACGCATGGAAAAATTTATATATTGATGGAACTATTATAGCAGATAATGCAATTATACCTACAGCATCAATAGGAAGAAATATATCTAACATTATTCCAACTCCAACTAATACTTTAAATTTAGGTTCTTCAGATTTACAATGGTTAGATCTTTATGTTACAAGGTCTGCTTATATAAATAATTTAGTAGTTTCAGGCACTATAGGTAATGTAACAGCTTCAGGTAATATAAGTGCAAGTGATCTTATAGCAACTAATGTATTTGCAAGTAATATAACAGCTTCAGGTGATATAAGTGCTTCAGGAACTATATTTGCTAACGCTATAAATATTAGTGGAAGTGATGGTCTTTCATTAGCAGGAAATATATCAGCATCGTCAATAACAGCAAGTATTGTAACTGCAGACACAGGTTCTTTTGGACAAATGAATTTCCCATCAACAGCCTCTATAGGTTATGTATCTTCAAGCAATATAGAAACTACATTTATAACAGCTAGTTATATAATGGCAACTGGTTCAGGTACAGGTTCATTTGATTATCTTGAAACAGCAGAATGGTTAGCACATAAAGGAGACACAGGTACAGGAATACAATTTGGCTCAGATACAGTAGACATATTATCTAATACAGCTACGATAGCTAGATTTAGAACAACAGCTGGTACTATTCTTGGTAATAATAATTACACAACAACTATATTAGGATCTACATTATCTTTTACTGGAGACAGTACATTTGCTAATAGTATTCTTATAGGAGGTACGGGTTCATTAACAACATCAACATTTGTAAGTGCTTCAGAATTTATAGGTAATATAAGTGCCTCAAACATAGTTCAACCTTTTACAAATATAACAGCTTCTGTAATAAGTGGTGCATGTTTACAATTATCATCATCAGGTTTATTCGTACAAGATTTATGTGGCGAAGCTTACATTAATTTACATGGTTATAATTCTCGAATAGTATTTACTCCTCTGTCAGGTGGACTTGAAGGCCTCATATATAATGGATTATCTATGACAGGTAGTACATTACGAGTGGGAGAAAAATCAGGATTAGGATCATTTATGGGTGCAGGAGCAGCAACAGAAGTCTTTGGAACAAATGTTAATTTAAAATCAACTGGAACTATTAATCTAGAAGCAGACAATAATCAAATTGCTTTTTGGCCTGGAAGAGAAAATAAAATAATTGATGATGAAACATATGAACCGTATGTACGATGGAATTATGAATCGGGTTCTCGATTTTCTCCAATAGTTCATACTGAAGGCTCTGCAAGCCATGTTAATGTAACTACTATGACACCAACAGGTTCTTTACTAATAAAACCAATGGATGGATTTGTATTCCTTTCAGGTAGTAAAAGTTCTTCTGGAACACACTTAAGTGTTTATGGTGATATAACAGCTTCTGCTGATACTTCAACATCTCCACATCGTTTAGCAATAATAAGTGCAAGTGGAGCTATCACAGCATCTGGTTTAGTTCTTCCAACTGGAAGTATTTTAATAAAAGATACAAATGCTTTACGTGGTAAAGAAGCAGGATATTTCCTTTCACAACCATTTGCAGAAATTTTTGGTGGAGGAGAATTAGGAGGAGGTTCACAAAGTATGAACCCTGCTAGTCCATATATGAGTCACTATACAGTTGCAAGAGTTCATCGTGGTGGTGAACTTGGTGATAGTGGAACTAATGCACCCTACAAGAATCTCTTAACATTTGGTGATCATGTATGGCCAACTAGAATTAGTGGATCAGGAGTTAGAATTAATAGTGGTGATTTTGATATCAATTTACATATTATGCCAATCTTTGGTGGTACAGGTGTAATGAGATGGCAGTATGCAGGTACTGAAGCAGGTGATAAGTGTAGATGGAGATGGGTATTAAGAGATAGTTCCTCAGGTGTAGGAGCAGGTCCAGAAAACCCAAGAGTAAATGTAACTGGTGACTGGGTAATACAAACAGGAGAAGCACCAAGTGCAGGAGGTCTACTTGCAGATGGAGGAGGCCAAGGAGGAACTGTATACATTTCTGGTAGTAATTTATCCGTTAAATCAGTTAGTGGTATTGGAGGTAATATAACTTCATCAGGTCAAATAAGTGCAAGTGGAAATACAAACACACTTGGTAATAATGTTACATTAGGAGATACTTGTAGTGATAATATCATCATTAATGGAGCTATAACAGCTAGTTGTGATATAAGTGCAAGTGGAACAGGTTCATTTGGTTATATTTCAATGGGAAGTGATCTTGATGTAGTAGGTAATGCTACACTAGGAACAGATTGTGACAATATTATTACTTTAAATGGAGAATTATTAGCAAATTGTGATATAACAGCTTCAAAAGGCATAGTAGCTAGTGGATCTATAAGTGCGTATGAAGGATATCAAATAGGTACTACCACAATTATAACATCATCTTATACTACACTTGTAATAGGATCAACATTACTTACAGGTAATGGAGCTTTAGACGTTAGTTATGCTCCTATACAATTACTTGGAAACATAACAGCTTCTTCAGAAGGAAGTAGCTCAGGAGATATAAGTGCAAGTGGAGCTATTTTAGCTAGTGAAGCTATAATAATGGGAGATATAACAGCATCAGGTAATGTAAGTGCAAGTGATGGTTATTTTGATGACATATATTTAGGTGGATCAGCTTCATCTTTAATTTTTGATTATGGAGGAACTTATGCTAATACATTTTATTATGATTCAAATGACTTTTATTTCTTTAGTGGATCTACTCAAGTATGGCAACTTAATACAAAAGATAGAATAAATACAATACACGGTACTATGCTTGTTGAAGAGTTTAGTAACGACCCATCAAAAGGTGGCCATATAACAGCCTCAGGTAATATAATGGCTAGTGGCTCATTAAATGCAATGCATGGAGGATATAAAATGGGTAATACCACAGTAATTACAGCATCAGGAGCAACAATAAAAGTAGGAACAGGAATTAGTCCTCTTAGACTAAATGCAACAGAAGTAACAGCATCACGTGGATTTTTAATAAGTTCAAGTGGAGGGTTCTATAATTACTTACACGTAATAGGAGACATAACAGCATCAAACATAAGCGCTTCGGGAACAATATATGCAGAAGACATGATATTGTCAGATGACTTAACAGTTGGAGATTCTTTCAATGTTAACGGTAATGTAAGTGCAAGTGGAAACATAACAGGCCTTAACTTAATAGCTACAGGTTCAGAAGGTAATATAACAGCCTCAGGTGACATTTTAAATAATGGAAGTATATCTACAACAAATATAACAGCTTCAGGTAACATAAGTGCAAGTGGTACTTCTCATGCTTTTGGAGGAAGTATAATTGTAGATAATAATATAACAGCAGATAATCTTAATTTAACTGCTGATTTAACAGCTTCAGGAGATATAAGTGCAAGTGGTAATATTATAACTTCTGGTGATGTAAGTGCAAGTGGTGATATTTATGGTAAAAATGTTTATTTATTAGGTAGTGGTAATCATAAAATATCTTTTGATAATGCTACTACTAATGATCAATTTATTTTAGGAGGTGATGATTTTATTACTGTAGATGGAGATAATTTTATAAATCTATTTGCAGACACTAAAGTACAAGTATATTCCCCTATATTGCAATTTTCATCATCAAATGCATCTGGAAATATAACAGCATCAGGTAATATAAGCGCAAGTGGAACTGTTTTAGCTAGTGAAGCTATAATAATGGGAAATATAACAGCATCAGGAGATATAAGTGCTTCTGGAACTGTTTATGCAAATAATTTCCAATCAACAGGAGGTGATGTATCAGGAATTGATTTTACAGATGATGTAAATATAACAGGTAATATTTCAGCCTCAGGTCATATATATTCTAGTCAGTCAATAAGTTCTTATCAAGGATATAAATTTGGACTTACAACAATATTAACATCATCTGGAACAACAACAAGAATAGGATTTGGAGCTGGTCCTCTTCGAATTTTTGCAACTGAAACAACTGCATCACGTGGATTTTTAATTAGTGCAAGTGGAGGGTTTAACAGCTATTTACATGTAATAGGAGATATAACAGCATCAAATATAAGTGCATCAGGAACTATATATGCTGATGATTTAGTTTTAGCAGATGATTTAACTGTTGGGGACTCATTAAATATTAATGGTAATGTAAGTTCAAGTGGAAATATAACAGGTCTTAACATTATAGCTACAGGCTCAGAAGGTAATATAACAGCTTCTGGTAATATATTAAATGATGGAAGTATATCTACAACAAATATAACAGCATCAGGTAATATAAGCGCAAGCGGAAATATAACATCTGAAACAGGATCTTTTGGAAGAGTTGAAGTAACAACAGATGTAAGTGCAAGTGGAGATATATTTGCTAATAGATTAAATTTAGGAGTAAATGGTAATATAACAGTACAAAACACAGATGGAAGTTATCTTAATAATGGTGCTTTTGTAGGGATAGCAGCAGGTAACCTTATGGCTTTTGGTGATGCTGACTGGAATGCATCTATTCAGGGTCTATCACTGAACATAACCCCAAATATGACAGCTTCTAATATAAGTGCAAGTTCAATATTTTTAACTGGGGCATTAACAGCATCAAGTAATGTAAGCGCTAGTAATATTATTGCAGGAAATATAACATCTTCTAATATGAGTGCTAGTGGATATATAAGCGCTAGTAACTTTGTAGGAGGAAATAGTATTTTTGGAAACATAACAGCTTCTAATATAAGTGCAAGCACAATAATAGCAACAGGTTCAATAACATCAACAAACATAACAGCTTCTGGTAACATAAGTGCTAGTGGAAATGGGTATTTTGCAGATATAACAGCTTCAAATATACAACTTGTTTCTGGATCTATAGGTTTAGATGTACGTCATGGAGGATATAGACTTGGAGGCACTAAAGTAATAACTTCATCAGGAACAACATTACAAGTTGGTAATAGTCTCGCACCTCTACAATTATTAGGAAATGTAACAGCTTCAGGTAACATAAGTGCAAGTGGTTATGTAACAGCTTCAAATATATGGGCACAAGCTTTAACAGTATCAGAATCAATAGATTTATCAGGTGATGTTACTTTAGGAAGTTCATGCACTGACACTATTAGTGTATTAGGAGCTATATCATCAAGTTGTGATATAGAAACTGGAGGAAATATAACAGCTTCAGGCCATATAAGCGCTAAAACAGATATATTAGTTCAAACTGGTAGTTATTTATTAGGAAATACAAATTATGCTGGTTCTGGATCTTTTGAATTATCAAGTAGTTATTTTGAACCAATATTACATACAATTTTCTTTGGAGACCCTTCAGTCGATCATTTCTTTAATACAAAAGACTACTATGCATTTAACAGTGGTCGAGTTATAATAGGAACTAATCAAAATCAAAACTTAAGTAGTATTATTGATGTACAGGGAAGTGCTAGTTTCTCAGGTGACATAACAGCATCTGGAACATTATCACTTGGAGCTTTTACTGATGTTTCTGCTTCATTAGCTGCATTAAGTTCTTCATTAGTAGGAGAAGGAGCTGACAATTTAGGAAACCATACAGCTACAGAAGATTTAAATATGTCTTCTAATAACATACATAATGCTACAAATATATCAGCATCAAATGATATAAGCGCAAGTAGATTTGTCCGTGCTCATAGATACATAGCAAATAACTATGCTGTAGTAGATATGCAAACAGGTTCAAATGGCCCAGATAGTTTTCATGTAGGATTAGGTAATTCAGCAATAAACCAAACAAGAATATATGGTAATATAACAGGGTCAGTTGGTTCTGGTGAATATGGTGGATCTAATTTATGGGTACAACACATAACAGCATCTAACATAACATCGTCTGGTAACATTAGTTCGAGTGGAACTATAACAGCAGCAGATTTAATCATAGATTATGATGCTTTACCAACATCAGACCCAAGTGTAAAAGGACAAGTATATAGAAACGGATCAAATCAATTATTTGTATCCGCAGGATAATAATAAAAATAAAACGTTATGAGTATAATAAACAAATTATTTTCAGGAGGAGCTAGTAAACTAGTAGAATCAGTAGGTGGTGTATTAGATAATGTTATAACCACAGATGAAGAAAAATTAGAAGCAAAAAGAAAATTAAAAGAAGTTATATTAAGCCATGAGGCTGAAATGGAAAAAAACATAACAGACCGATGGTCAGCTGATATGAATAGCGACAGTTGGTTAAGTAAAAATGTAAGACCATTAGTACTTATATTTCTTGTAGTTTCTACAGTTTTAATGATATTTATTGACGCAGGAGCAATAAAATTTACTGTTGAAGAAAAATGGACTGACTTACTTCAACTTGTATTAATAACAGTAATTGGTGCTTACTTTGGTGGACGTACCATGGAAAAAAGAAAGAAAAAATAATGTCTAGAAGAAAAAATGGTGTTAGGAAAAGATGGAAAGAACAACTAACTGAAATATATCAGTTAAAAAAAAGACTTAAAAAAAATCCTAATAATACTACTTTAAGTAGTAGAATAAAATCACTTTGTTCAAAAACAACAATGCCTAAAAGCAAAAAATAATGAAAAAACTACTATCAGAAAGATTCCAACAATTAGCAGGTATTAAACCTTTATATCAGTTAGACGAAAAGCAAGATTTTTCAGATTCTTTTGATGATGCATATATAGAAAAAATGTTAAAAGATGATGGTACAAGACATGTTAGCTATGTAAGTGGTAAAGGAGTTAAAATGACAGATGAAGATTGGGCTCAACATAAAGGTGGATATACTATAAATAACGGAAGAGTAGGATATATAAAAGATGATGGTTCATTACATTCAATAAAATTACCTACATCTGTAGGTGAGAAACAATCTCTTATAAGATATATGAACGATAAATACAAAAGAAATGATAATGTCCCTGTAGTAGGTGAGTAAAAACTTATAGTTCGATTTATAGCCGAACGATTTAAAAACAAAAATTTAGAGAGCTGTAACCTCATTTGGTTTACAGCTTTTTTTTTATTATAATATAAAATATGGAAAATACATTAATAATAGGAGCAGGAGTCGCAGGAGTAAATGCGGCTACAAAATTAGTTGATAACAATTATAAAGGTAATATTACTATAATTGATATGGGTAATGATCCTTTTAATCGTAAACCTGAAGAAGTAATGACAGGATTTATGGGTGCTGGTGGATGGTCAGACGGTAAATTAACTTACCATACATCTATAGGAGGCCATATGTCTAAATACTGTGGTGATGAAAAAGCTATGGAATTAATGGATCAAGTTATTGATAATTTTAGAAGATTCCATCCTAAACCTGAAGTAATTCAATGTTCTCATCCAGTAGAAGAACCGGATTTTATTAAGCCTTATTTTGGTTTACGATTATTCCCTGTATGGCATATAGGAACCGATTACCTACATGAAATTGGCAAGAATTGGTATACATATTTGACCGATAATGGAGTTAATTTTAGGTGGAAAGAAAAAGTAACCAATATTGATTTTGATAAACAAGAAGTTTACACAGATATTTCACAGTTTAATTATAGTAGACTTATTTTTGGTGTAGGTAAATCAGGAATTGATTTTGGAAAGCAATTAGCTGAAAAATATAATTTACCAACAGAACCAAAACCAGTACAAATAGGAGTTAGATTTGAAGCACCACAACATCATTTTCAAAAATTAATTGATATATCATATGATTTTAAATTATATAGAAAATTAGAAAATGTAAGTTTAAGATCATTTTGTACAAATAATAATGCTGCTTATGTTGCTGTAGAAGATACTTATGGTAATCATTCTTATAATGGTCATGCTAAAAAAGATGAAGCATATAGAAATGATATGACCAATTTTGGTATATTAATGGAAATTAGAGGTATCGATAAACCATTTGATTGGTCAAGAGAAGCAGTTAAAAAACTACAAGTAGGAGAAACAGGCACATATTATTCACCTAGTAATAGAATACCTTCAAAAACATCAGAAGGCAATTTAGTTAGATGTGTAGTAGTAGAAAATACAGAACCTTTATTTGATGCCTTAGGAGAACATGCTAACCATATAATAGATTTTATTAGAGATATGACAAAAGTATTCCCAACATTAAAAGATGATTGGGGTATTTACATGCCTGAAGTAAAATATTTATCACCTGAACCATTAGTAAATTACGAAAATTTAAGTCTTACTAGGTTTCCCAATGTTTATTTTGTAGGTGATGCATTATCAGCACGAGGTATTACAGTATCAGGAGCACAAGGTACTTATGTTGCTGAAAGTATATTAACAAAAAAAGAATATCCTGAATTTATAGAAACAGCAAATTTTTAAAATATGAAAGACTTTGATCATTTAGATGTAGAAGGTTTTAAAAGAACTAAAGGTAAGAAAAAATTTTTATCAAGAAAGTTATCTAGAATTGAAGATGATGGTTCAAAAACAACTGCATATACACTAGAAATTTATGGTAAAAACCAATTACATAATTGGGAAGGACCTGCTTTAATTAATAAGCAACAAAAAAAGAAAGAATATTATTTAAATGGTATTTTATATACTAGAGATGAATGGAAAGAGATAAAAAAAAGTGGAGAAGGTTTACCTTGGTATAAAAATCCAGCAATGAGAGGAACAAGACATTAATTATGAAAACACAAGAACTATTAGGTTTTACAGCAGGTAATTTTGATTTATTACATCCAGGATATATAAATTGTTTTAAAGAAGCAAAAAGACATTGTGATAAATTCATTATATTTTTGCAAATAGACCCTTCATTACATAGAAAAAGTAAATATAAACCAGTAATCCCTTTATATGATAGATATAAAGCATTAATGTCAATAAAATATATTGATGATGTATACACATATCAAACTGAAGAAGAATTATATGAACTAATCAAATTTTGGCAACCTGATGTTAGGATATTAGGTGAAGATTATATAGGAAAACCTTTTACTGGGCAAGATTTACCCCCTAAAATTGTTTATACAACTAGATCTCATGGGTGGTCTACTACTAAATTAAAAGATTTAATTACAAAACAAACAATAAAACAAAACCCAGATATAAAGAAAGAAATAAAAAAATGAAAATAGGTTTATGTGGAACAATGAGTGTAGGTAAAACTACATTAGTAAATGCTTTAAAAAATGAACCTGAATTTAAAAAATATACTTTTAGAACAGAACGAAGTAAATATTTAAATTCAATGGGTATACCATTAAATACAGATAGTACTTTAAAGGGACAATTAGTTTTTGCAGCTGAAAGAGCAGCTGAATTAATGCAAGAAAATATAATAACAGATAGAACTATTATTGATGTTATGGCTTTTTGTGAATTATCTAAATCAATGAGTAAAGCTGAAAAAGATCATATAAATGGTGTTTTATGGCATCTTATAAAAGAATATGATATTATATTTCATATAGATGATTTATCAGTACCTATGGAAGATAATGGAGTTAGGGAAACAAATAAAGACTATAGATTAGATATTCATCAAAAAATAACATCTATATTAGAAATGTATAGATATATGCCTGGTAAAGTAATAAAGATATCTGGCACTACAAAAGAACGTATAAATCAGATTAAAACGTCTCTTTTATATGTATAACATATAATATGGCTCAACAAAACATTAAACAAATAATAAAACAAGAGTACATCAAATGTGCTCAGGATCCTGTATATTTCATGAAAAAATATTGTTATATACAACATCCTACTAGGGGTCGTATACAATTTAATTTATATCCATTTCAAGAAGGTACTTTAAAATTACTCCAAAAAAATGATAGAAGTATAATTCTTAAATCAAGACAGTTAGGAATCTCAACCCTATCTGCAGGTATTTCTTTATGGATGATGATTTTTCAAAAAGATAAAGCAATACTTGTAGTTGCAACTAAACAAGATACTGCTAAAAATCTAGTAACAAAGGTAAAATTTATGTATGATAATTTACCTTCTTGGTTACAAATGGGTTTTGTTGAAAAAAATAAATTAGCTTTAAGGTTAAAAAATGGTTCTCAAATAAAAGCCGTATCAGCAGCAAGTGATGCTGGTAGATCAGAAGCAATTTCTTTACTAATCGTAGATGAAGCCGCTTTTATTGAAGAAAATAGAATAGAAGATATATGGGGTTCATCACAACAAACATTATCAACGGGAGGTAAAGCAATTGTCTTATCAACACCAAATGGTACAGGAAACTTTTTTCATAGAATGTGGGTTAAAGCACAAGAAGGTCAAAATGGGTTTGTTCCTATTAGATTGCCTTGGACTGTACATCCAGAAAGAGATGAAAAATGGAGAAGTCAGCAAGATGATGAATTAGGACCTAGAATGGCAGCACAAGAATGTGATTGTGATTTTACTACATCTGGTAACACAGTATTTGATCCTGAATTATTATCTTATTATGAAAAAACTTTTTTATGTGAACCTGTAGAAAAAAGAGGTATAGAAGGAGGACTACACATTTGGGAATATCCAGATTATTCAAGAAAATACATAATAGTAGCAGACGTAGCTAGAGGAGATTCTTTAGATTATTCTGCTTTTCATATTATTGATGTTGAAGAATGTAAACAAATAGGTGAATTTAAGGGCCAAATAGGTACAAAAGAATATGGTCATATGTTAGTTGCAATTGCCACTGAATATAATAATGCTTTATTAGTTGTAGAAAATGCAAACATAGGGTGGAATACTATACAAATAATAATTGATAAAGGTTATAATAATTTATATTATTCTCCTAAAGGAGAAGCAGCAACAAGTGCAGATGCTTTTTTAGCTAAAGGATATGATGTAACTGATACTTCTAAAATGGTTCCTGGGTTTACAATGTCGATGAAAACAAGACCTTTAACAATAGGAAAATTAGATGCTTACATGAGAGAAAAATCAATAATAATTCAAGGACAAAGAACTTTTGAAGAATTAAGAACTTTTATTTGGAAAAATGGAAGAGCAGAAGCACAAATAGGGTATAATGATGATTTAGTTATGTCTTTAGCTATAGCATGTTATGTTAGAGATACAGCACTAAAATTTGCACAACAAGGAATTGATTTAACAAACGCTACCTTAAAAAATTGGCAAACAAATTCTCCTACTATTTATATCGGAGGGACCACTAAAAAAGAAGCAGGTTGGACTCAAGATTTAGGAGATAAAGGACCACAAGATTTAACTTGGCTTCTTTAATATGTATTAAAAAACAACAAAATGGCAGATACTAGTTTATTTACAAGATTACAAAGACTTTTTTCAAGTGATGTTATTATCCGTAATGTAGGTGGAAAAAGACTTAAAGTAATGGATACAGGTAGGATCCAAAAATATGGAAATTTAGCTACCAATTCATTGTATGATAGATTTACACGTTTACATAGACCTGTAGGATCATCTTTACAATATAACCCTACACTTAATTATCAATCAATGCGACTGCAGCTTTATAGTGACTATGAAGCTATGGATCATGATCCTATTATAGCGGCTGCTCTTGATATTGTTTCAGATGAAACAACTTGTAGAAATGAATATGGACAAGTTTTAAATATTAATTCTAATGATGAAAATATTAGAAAAGTATTACATAATTTATTTTATGATGTTTTAAATATAGAATTTAATCTTTCTACATGGGTTAGGAATATGTGTAAGTATGGTGATTTTTATTTAAAATTAGAAGTATCAGAAAAATTTGGAGTATATAATGTTATTCCTTTATCAGTTTATGAAGTAGTAAGAGAAGAAGGAACCGATCCTGAAAATCCTTCTTATACTCGTTTTACAATGGACCCAAATGGTTTAGCTAGTGGTGCTACAAATACAATTAGAAGAGATCAATTCCAATTAGAAAACTACGAAGTAGCACATTTTAGACTACTTACAGATTCTAATTATCTTCCTTATGGTAGAGCTTATTTAGAACCTGCTCGTAAAGTATTTAAACAATTAATGTTAATGGAGGACGCTATGTTAATTCATAGAATTATGAGAGCACCAGAAAAAAGAACATTTTACATTAATGTAGGAGCTATACCACCAGAACAAGTAGAACAGTTTATGAAAGAAACTGTTAATAAAATGAAAAAAACACCATATATAGATCAAGCAACAGGTGATTATAATTTAAAATACAATATGCAAAATATTACTGAAGATTTTTATATCCCAGTAAGAGGTAATGATAATTCAACTCGTATTGAAACAACAAAAGGTTTAGAGTATGATGGTACAGGTGATGTTGAATACTTAAAAAATAAAATGATGGCTGCTTTAAAAATACCTAAACCATTTTTAGGATATGAAGAAGGAGTAGAAGGAAAATCAACACTAGCAGGTATGGATGTTCGTTTTGCAAGAACAGTAGAACGTGTACAAAGAATAATAGAATCAGAATTAACTAAAATTGCATTAGTACACCTTTATTCACAAGGATTTGATGATGAAGCTTTAGTTGATTTTTCTTTAGAATTAACTACACCATCAGTAATTTATGAACAAGAAAAAGTAGAATTATTTACAGCTAAAACTACAGTTGCTGGAGATATGATTGAAAAAGGATTATTTTCAAAAGATTGGGTTTATGAAAATGTATTTGGTTTATCTAATGATGAATATATTAAAGAAAAAGATCAACAAGTTATAGATGCAATGCATAGTTTTAGAATAGCTCAAATTGAAAATGAAGGAAATGACCCTACCGAATCAGGTTTATCTTATGGTACTCCTCATGATTTAGCTTCATTATATGGTAATAAAAGAGATAAAGCAGTTGGACCTGCTCAAGTACCTACAGGTTATGATGAAAAAGAACCAGGTAGACCTGTAGAAAAACCAAAAAATTATGGATCAGACAAAGGTAATTTTAGTAGAGATCCATTAGGTAAAAAAGATTTAACACCAGATAAACAAGAAAAACAATCAGATGGTAATAAAGTTTCTACTTTTGAAATTAAAAATATTAAACAATCTTTGCAAAAATTAAAAACAAAGAAAAAAATATTAAAAGAAGAAGAAGAAACTGGCCTTTTATCTGAAAAAAACATTAAGTCTTAAGAATAAACATATATTTATATCCAGATAAATTGCAATTTAAATGAAAGTGAAACACTCCAAGTATAAAAATACTGGAATATTGTTTGAGCTCTTAACGAGACAATTAACATCGGATACTATTTCCAATAGTACTCCTAAGGCTTTATCCATTATTAAAAAATATTTCAGCGGTAATTCTACTCTTTTACAAGAGTATAAAATTTATCATACTTTTATAAATAAAAAGTTTAAAAAGGAAAGTAACGCTACTTTATTAATTAATACATTAATAGAAGCACATAATAAATTAAATAAAAGTCAATTAAAAAAAGAAAAATATAATTTAATTAAAGAAATAAAAGATACTTATGATATTAATAATTTCTTTAAAGCTAAAATTTCTAACTATAAAATAATGGCATCTATTTTTAATTTATTAGAAAATAAAGATTCTTCTCCTTTATCTATGGTTAATTCTAAAGTAACATTATTAGAATACATCACAGAAACTAAACCAAAACAAAAAACAAACACAGTTTTAGAAAATTATAATAAACAAGATAAAGATACTAGATTACTTGCTTATAAAGTTTTACTTGAAAAGTTTAACAATAAATATAAAGGTTTAGGTGATAATCAAAAAACATTATTAAAAGAATATGTTAATAGTGTTACTAATAGTCCTGTTCTTAAAGTTTACATAAATGAGGAGATAAAAAATGTAAAAAAACAACTTTTATCATATTCTAAAAAAGTTGAAGATAAAGCAGTATCTGTTAAATTAAATGAAACAAAAAACATGATTAAAACATTAGATAAAAAATCATCTGTAAATGATGATAATGTTATTAATTTGTTAAATTATTATGAACTTGTAAATGAATTAAAAACAATCCATGGATAAAAAATTTAACATACACAACTGGCAAGCTAAACAAAGAAAAAAACTCTTTGAAAATATAGGTGAACACCATGCTGGTGAATATGAACCTGATTTTTTAAAACAAACTGTAAATACATTTTTAGATAAATTAAAGAAAAAAACAAACGAAGGACCTGATTATAAAACAGTAGAAAAAATAATGGAAAAACATTTTTCTGCTAAAAAAACAGATGAAGCAAGTATGATGGGAACAGGAACTTCTTTTCAAGCAGGATCAGGTATGGGTCATTTTGGAAAGAAAAAAGAAAAAAAATAAATAATATGCTTTTAACAGAATATAGACCCTTTCACGTAGATAAACAATTAATAGAAGCTTCTATTAAAAGAAATGAACCTTTAATAGTTTCAGGTAAACTTCAAGCAGCTAACCAAAAAAATCAAAATGAAAGAGTTTATCCAAAAGATATTTTAGCTAGAGAAATTAAAAAATATACAGAAGGTCCTATAAAAGAAAGAAGAGCACTAGGAGAATTAGATCATCCAGAATCATCTGTTATCAATTTACAAAATGTATCTCATAATGTATTAAAATGTTGGTGGGAAGGAGATGATGTTATGGGAGATGTTGAAATATTACCAACACCTGCAGGAAATATATTAAAAGCATTATTTGGGTCAGGTATAACAATAGGTATTAGTTCTCGAGGAATGGGTTCAGTATCGGATAATATATCTGAAGGCACAGTAGAAGTACAAGATGATTATGATTTACTATGTTTTGATTTTGTTAGTACTCCTTCAACACACGGTGCTTTTTTATTCCCAGAAGGTAAAGCTTTACAAGAAAGTAAAATACAATTACCTAAATACAAATATACAAATGTAAATAATATAATTAGAGATATTATCTGTGATAATACAGGTATGTGTAAATGTTAATACTATGAAAAAACCATTAAACGAAAGATTCCAACAATTAGCAGGTATTAAACCATTATCTGAATTAGAAGATTCCCCAACTGATAAGTTGCTAGCAATCAGTTTAACTGATGAAGAAAGAGACTACGCAGGTGATGTACTTATGAAAATGCATAAAAAATTAAACCCTACTCTTGATATAGAAAAATCAAGAGAAATATTGGATTTTACCGTAGCAACACTACAAGAATTTTATTAATATTATGAAAAACTTAAAAAAAGAAGCAGCTAAATTAGGATATCTAAAAGAAGATTTTGAAGATAAAGAATTAGATGTAGTAGGAACTGACAATAGAGACACAAGTACTACTAGACTTAATTTAAGTAATGGTAGTTATATAGAAGTTAATCCTGTAGAATTAATGGGTGATGCTGTAGAAAATACAGATAATCCTGAAATTATAAAACAATTTAAAGAATTTGTATTAAATAATCTTTATTAAAGCTATGAACATTCAATTGTTCACAACTATAAAAACTTCCACAAAAGATGTGGCTCTTCCAAAATTAGTTTATACGTATACACAACAAAAAGGTTACATGAAAAAAACACACTCGATGAGAGATTAAAATATCAAAGCAAAAAGGTAGTTACGTCCAACTATCTTTGATTTCAATTAATTAAATATTAACTAAAAAACAAATTATGAAAAAATTATTTTTAAGCTTAGCTTTAGGACTGCTCTTCGCATTTGGAGTAAACGCACAAAATGCAAAAGGTAATTGGTATGTTGGAACAGGCGACATCGCGAATGTTGCGTGGACTGACTGGGCAGTAAGCCCATCAATCGGATACGCTGTAACTGATAACATCGTTTTAGGTGGTTCAGTTTCACATGTAGCCGGAGAAGACATGGATCTTGATTTATCTGTAAGATACTTCTTTGGAGGATATTTTGCTGATTTAAATCTTGACGGTTTTAGTACGGAAGGCATGGTATTTGGATTGGGTAAGATGTTTACATTTCACAAAAGTTGTTATGTAGCACCTGTTTTCAATTACGCATATGATGCGGAAACTTTCAATTTAGGCCTTGGATTTGGCCTTAAGTTTTAATAACTGAGTATTAATCAAAAAATTATAAATCATGGAAAATGTATTTAATATGGTAAATGGATTCGTTTCAGAACTTGGAAAAGTTTTTATGGGATTAATTCCATTAGCAATTTTATGGTTTGTATTAACTGGAACTTCAGTTCTAGGATTTGATGTAGTTGCTAATTTAAATACTCTTGTAGATTCACTAGTAAATGGTGGATTTGTAGGATTAATTGTATTAGTAATTTTAATGTCATTTTTTACAAATAAATAATTAGTTATTAAACTAAAAAAAAAAGAGGCACCTTAGGGTGCCTTTTTTGATCTCCCCTATATGTATCACAGAATAAACATACGGCCTTTCTAATAAGACGTCCCTGAATAATTAAATAACCCTTATTAAGGTTCCTAATAACCTTACTTTTCGTACAATTTTATTAACGAAACTCGAAAGAGAAAAACACTTTAAACAAATGGCAAAAGACATTTTAAAAGAAGCTATCGCTGACGCTAAGGCTGTTCGTGAAGTTGCTCTTGCAAATGCAAAGGCCGCATTAGAAGAAGCTTTTACACCCAAACTTCAATCTATGTTATCTGCAAAATTATCTGAAACTTTAGATGAAAAAGAAGAATTAGATGAAATGGGCATGTATGATGAAACTGCTAAAGAAGATGATATGAGTGAAGCATCACATGAAGAAAAAGACGACACTAATGAGGAACTTGAAGAAATTGATTTGGAAGAAATACTCGCCGAACTAGAATTAGAAGAAGCTGATGAAGCTGACGACAACAAAGTCGACGAAGCTAAAGATGAAGATTTAGACGAAGCTAAAGATAAAGATTTAGACGAAGCTAAAGACGAAGACCTTGACGAAGTTAAAGACAAGGATCTCGACGAAGCTAAAGATAAAGATTTAGATGAAGCTAAAGATGAAGATTTAGACGAAGCTAAAGACGACAAAGAAAAGGATTTAGAAGAATATCACTCTATGAACCCTCAAGCATCTGATGTATCTAAAGTAGATTACGGTGCTAAGGTTTCTGAAAGTGAAGAATTTGATTTAGATTCTCTTCTTGAAGAAATTAACAATTTAGAAGAAAAAGATGAAGCTGAAGACGTAAAAGAATATGGTGGATTTAATGTAAAACCTGGACAATCAGGAGGTACAGATGACACATATAAAGCTATGAAAGCAGCTGCTGAAGGAGCTTCAGATCTTTCAGACTTTTTAAATGCAATAATGGATATTCCAGGAGCTATGGGGCTTTTGAAAAATCCTAAAGTCCTTCAAAATTGGGCAGACCAAATTAAATTTACACAAGAAAGTGTAAGTGTTGATGAGGTTCAAGCTGAATTAGAAGAAACACAAAAAGCTTTAGAAGCTGTTAGAGGTGAACTTAATGAAGTTAATCTTTTAAATTCTAAATTATTATATGTTAACCGAATTTTTAAAGCAAATCACTTAGATGAAGGACAAAAACTACGTGTAGTTGAAACTTTAGACAAAGCTGAAAGTGCTAAAGAAGCTAAGTTAATATATGAAACAATTAAAGATACTTTTAATGTTGCTAAATCAAAGAAAGCATCTAAAAACAGAACAAAAACAAGAACTATAAAAGAAGGTTTAGGAATGGCTTCTAAAGCAGCTGGCACATCAACAGCTCCTAAAAAGGAAATTATTTCAGAATCTAAAGATATGGTTTCTCGTTTTCAAAAATTAGCGAATATTAAAATAAACGAATAATAAACTTTAAAAATAAATTAAAAAAATGGACACAGTTAATAATTTATTAGAAGGCGCAAGCCCTTATCAAGTTCTACAAAACCAAGCTGCTAAATTATCAGGCAAATGGGATAAATCAGGACTTTTAGAAGGAATTGAATCTTCTACAGACAAAAACAACATGGCTATTCTTTTAGAAAACCAAGCAAAACAATTGGTGAATGAAGCTTCCTCTGTAGGAACTGAAACATCAATTACAACTGGTAATTCTGAAGCATGGGCTGGTGTTGCTCTTCCATTAGTACGAAGAGTATTTGGTGAAATCGTTGCTAAAGATTTAGTATCGGTACAACCTATGAACTTACCTGCTGGATTGATCTTTTATTTAGACTTCCAATATGGTACAGCTCAAAACTTTAAAGCACAAAATGAATCTTTATATGGTGCTACAGCAGATCTTAAACGAACTGATGTTGCAAATGATAAAGGTCTTTATGGTGCAGGTGAATTTGGATATTCAATTACTCAAAGTTCACAAACATTTACTAATAATGCATCTGGTTTAACAGATGAATATTCACATCTTGATTCTGATGGGAATGAAGGATCTATATCAGGATCAACTCAAATTGGTACAGCATCAGTTTCTTTATTAGGTATCTTAAATAATGATACAGAATTTTCAGCTTCAAATGCAGGTACATTTGGAAATGATACAGCAGCTGATACTATAAGAGTATTTAGATTTGCAACAGGATCTTTAACAGACTTTGATCCAGAAGCAATTAGAGCTTTTCAAATTTCTTCAGGTGGGTTTGGTTTAGGTAATGGAACTGGTATTGTACAACCACAATTTACAAGAATTGTTGGAGGTGAACTTCAAGTAGTAGCTAAAAGTACTGCAGCTGCTGGAGCAGGAAGTTCAGCTGAATTTGGTGCAAGTATAGATGTAGTTTACTTAAAAGGACCAGACAACTTAAATGATAGAGGTGACTTTGAAGATTCAATT
>VTLG01005357.1_pt1 | contig 20009 bp, 19 predicted proteins | sample 4694571 | NCBI WGS metagenome assembly VTLG01 (sample SAMN12604809, study PRJNA352737) | marine metagenome | biome: ENVO:00000447; feature: ENVO:00000209|ENVO:00000569|ENVO:01000036; material: ENVO:00002151; isolation source: viral sequences binned using virsorter ... | reverse complement strand
ACTCTGGTGACTTCTCAACTCATTGCGGTCTTATCTATCAAAGAGACGCTGCAGGTATTGTAGAAGCAGTTGGACCTCAGGTTCAAGTAACATCAGGGGATGTGTCTGTTTTATACCAAGGTGACGTAATGGTCGGTAGACTCGCTATGGGTGTAGGAACACTTAACCCAGCAGGAGCAATCGAACTAACTTCAGCACGTAGTTAATCATGTCTTTAAAACCCGGTACTTCACAAACTATAACTAGAGTAAAGGGTAATGGTGCTTCTCTCAGCGGAATCGGTACAGTCGATAAGTCTGTAACTAAAGATCCTGCAACTCCTATGGAGTATGGGAGACAGCATTCAGACAGCTCTCTTCTAGGAACAGTTTCTTAACAATATAATATTATGGCAGTTCCAACAGCAGTTGGAGAATACGGTGTATGTAAAGGTACACAAACTCGTATATCTCCTTCAGATACAAGTGGATCAGGCAACGCATCAGCTGTTGCATCCACAACAAAAAATTTACGTTTAGCATATAACACAGTCGGCGGTTCAGGTGTCCTTGACACATGTGCTGTAGTCGGTGGACAATATACTTAACACACATAAGGGGGGTTTCACGACCTCCCTTTTTTTTATTTACAAATATTAACATTATGACTTCTACTCCCACAACAGTTGATCTCGATACCGAACTATCCGCAGTTAATACTATCTTGGGTAGTATAGGTCAGGCTCCTATCTCTACCTTAGACTACGACAATCCAGAAGTAGCATTTATATACAATCTTTTAAAAGAATCTAACCAAGATGTACAAAATGAAGGCTGGCATTTTAATACAGAAAATCATATAAAAGAACCAGTAGGAACTGACAATAAAATTGTTATAGATGCTTCTTATATTAAAATAGATAATGCCGATGAATGGGATAAAACCAGAGACTTTGTAAGAAGAAAAGATTCAGACGGTATTTGGAAAATATATGATAAAGTTAACCATACTTTTACATTTCCAGATGATGATTATTTTTATATAAATGTAGTTAAATTATATAAATTTGAAGATATACCTGCACCATTTCAAAGGTATATTACATACAAAGCAGCTGGTAGAGCAGCAGTACAATTAGTAGCTAACCCTCAATTACAGCAAATGTTAGGTGTATTTGAAACACAAGCTAGAGCTTCTTGTATGGAATATGAATGCAATCAAGGTGATCACAACTTTATGGGATGGCCGGATGAGTCTGCATACCAATCTTATAAACCTTATAGAGCATTAAGACGTTAATGGCTAGTATTACACAACAAGTAAGTAACTATAAATCCGGCATATCTGAACTACCAGATGAATTAAAAGTTCCCGGACAAGTAGTTGACCTTAAAAACGCTATACCAGATATCACCCGTGGATGTATTAAACGACCCGGAAGTGATCTAATAGATACAATTACACCAAGTAATGGTACACTTGGTAAATTCTTCCCAATTTATACAGAACAAGACGAACAATACATAGGACAAGTAGCTACAAATGGAGTGGTTAATGTTTGGAGATGTAGCGATGGAGAACTTATACCAGTAGATTATGCAAATGTTGCTGGTACAAATTTAGCTACATATTTAGCTCATACAAATGCAGATGAAATTCAACCATTAACTATTAACCAAACTACATTTTTTGCTAACAGAACTAAAACTGTTTATATGCTAAATGACTCAGCTAGTAAATCTCCAGCTTTAGTTAACGAAGCATTTATTTCTTTACGTACTATTACCTATGGTAAACAATACGCATTAGATGTATTTGATCCTAAAAATCATAGTACAGTTACTTATAACCGTGCTACAGCTATTGAAGCTGAGGAAGATGTAGATACCTCTGGCATATCTAACTATGTAAACGATGGTAAATGTGAGGGAATGTCCAAACATACTGTAGGACCTTCAGCAACTAATTCAGGTACGCCATATAGCCAAGGTGGTACTGGTAAAAGTAACCTTAGATATGAAATGGATGTACGTTGTACTCCAGTACCTCAAGAAGGTTCTACTAATAATGCTTATGATGATTCTTATCAACCTCATCCTACATTACAGTTTGGAGGAGAAGGTTGGTCTACTAATGACACACATTCATATACATCTAACAAAGGTTTAGAAACACAAATTAAAGTTAAAGCTCATGTAGCTATTACAGCTCGAGCTAATGTAGCTTTAGTTAGACCAGAACCTACAGCATCTAATGCATTAGAAAATGTGTCTGCGGAAAGTATATTAGCAGGTATGAAAAATGCTATAGATTCTATTAGTGGACATGGTTTAACAGTTACAACTGTTGGTAATGGTCTACATATACACCGTGATACACCTTTTAATGTAACGACAACTGAAACTAATTTGATGGATATCATCACTTCTACAGCTAACTCAGCTGAAGATTTACCTAAAACTTGTAGACATGGTTATGTAGTTAAAGTTGTAAATAGTGGTGAAGATCAAGACGATTATTATTTAAAATTTAGAGTTAATAATATATCTTCTGATAATACAGTAACAGCTCAATCTTATACTAGAGCTGCTAATAAAACAGTTACGATAAATTCTACAGCACATGGGTTGTCAAATGGTGATACAATTATTGCAGATTTTACAGGAGGTCAAGATGCTTCTGGAAATACATTAATTGCTACTGATGGATTTTATACAGTAGCTAACGTTACTACTAATACTTTTACTGTAACTGATACACAAGGCAACACAACTCCTATTACTCAAAACGGAACTATGGAATATGCACCTAACCGTTTTGGTGAAGGTGTATGGGAAGAATGTCCAGCTCCTGAACTTGAAATTAAATTTGATACGGCTACTATGCCTATCCAAATGAAACGAGTTCTACCGGGAACTTTTGCTATTAATGGTGGATCTGCTCAATCTTATCCTAACGGTGCATTTAGATTTTCTTATCCTCCATGGGATGATAGAGATGTAGGAGATGATCTTACAAACCCTAAACCATCTTTTATAGGTGGTAAAATTAATAAGATTTTTTTCTTTAGAAACAGAATAGGTATGTTAAGTGGAGAAAATGTTATCCTATCTCGGGTAAATGATTTCCATAATTTTTGGGCAAAAACTGCTTTCACTATTGCTAACGCTGACCCTATTGATTTACAATCTACATCTACATATCCAACAGATTTGTTTGATGCTATAGAAGTTAACGCAGGTCTTTTGATGTTTAGTGCATCTCAACAGTTTTTATTAAAAACAGATGAAGCACAGTTAACACCTGAAACAGCTATTGTTGCTTACTTATCTTCCTATGCATTTAATGAAAAGACTAAACCATTTAACATGGGTACTACAGCAGGTTGGTTAAACAGTACAGCTAAACGTACTAGATTCCATGAAATGGCTGGTATTCAACGAAATGGTGAACCTCAAGTATTAGAACAAACTAAAGTTATATCTAAATTATTTCCAGATGACATAACATTAGTAGCTGAATCTACTGAAAACTCAATGGTGTTATTTGGTTCAGAAAATAAAAATGAAGTATGGGGATATAAATATTATACTCAAGGTGAACAAAGAATTCAATCTGCTTGGTTTAGATGGGAGCTACCCGGTACTGTAACATTTCATTGTATGATGGATGATGTTTACTATGCCGTATTGAAAAATGGAAGTGTTTATACTTTACAATCATTTGATATTAAAAAAGCTACAGACACTTTAATGGTAGGTACTTCTCCTCAAGAATACCTTATTCACTTAGATACTAAAAAAACAATTAGTTCAGGCTCTTTAACATATACTGCTAATACAAATAAAACCAGTATAACTAAACCTGCAGGATATGATAACTCAGGTCAACTTGCTGTATTCTGTAAAACTGCTGGTAATAATGTTGGTCGTTTTAGTAAAGCTTCTGTTAATGGAAGTAATATAGAATGGGATGGAGACTGGTCGGGATTAGATATTATCTTAGGTTATCTTTACGAATTTGAAGTAGAACTCCCTACTATATATGTTACACAACTATCTGGAGAACAGATTAAATCTGAAACCAGAGGTTCATTAATTATTCATAGATTAAACTTTTCTTTTGGATCAGTAGGTCTGATTGATATAAAAATGAAACGTAAAGGTAAAGCTACAGATTTTGAACAAACATATGAATCTATTGATTGGGATTCTTATTTAGCTAATACGATAAACATAGTGGATGAATATATACATACTATACCTGTGTATGAAAGAAATACTAATGTAACTGTACATCTTAAATCAACTCACCCATCTCCAGCCACGTTAAATTCAATGACTTGGGAAGGAGATTATAATCCTAAATTCTATCAACGTGTATAACCTCACCCTTACCGAACAAGAAGTACGTATATACATACAATGGTTAAAAAAGAACCGTATGTATAAAGGTATGAAAATCCCCCTAGGTAATCCTTGGGAATCTTGGATGCAAGATACCATAGATAAATTACAACACGCATTAAATGAATAAATACATTCACCCAATTACAATTGAGGCTGCTAATGAAGTAGCCTCTAATTTACGCCCAGAGGACTATAGAGAAGTTTATGAAGGTCATGGGGATGATCCTTTAATTACAATCCCTAGAGACTCTTTAAAAGGCGATACAGTTTATTTTACATCTCCCGACGGCAAGGCTGCCGGAATAGCTGGAGTACAACAAGGAGGCTTGATTTGGATGCTATGCACTCCATTAGTAGAGCAATATCCTCAACTCTTTGTAAGACAAGCTAAACGTTGGATTGACAATAGAACGGAACCGTTACTATGGAATATCGTCGATAAACGTAACACCGTCCATCTAAAATTACTACAATTTTTAGGATTCAAATTCTTAAGGGAACTTAAGTATGGTCCTAACCAACTAACCTTTATTGAATTTTGTAAATTAAAATGTGTAACCCCGCAGTCGCTCAATTCGGATTTCAAGCAGCCGGACAAGTAGGCAACTACATGTCACAACGTGCAGCAGTAAAAGCACGTAACAGAGCTAGGCTTTTAAATTTTAGACAAGATAATATAGCATATTATAATGATGCTATTCTTAATGATGTTAAATGGAAAAATCAACAGCAAGATACTCAAATTGCTTATGATAATATTTTCCAACAAATGGCTGATGCTTGGAGACAACAAGATCTAGCTATAGAACAAGCTCAAGATAAACATGCTAATTATAATGTAGAAGTTTTACAAGAGTTATATAGAAAAGAATATGCTGGTACGCAAACTGGTGTTACCGCTACTCGTTTAGCTAATGAAGGTTTACGAAAAGTAGGCTTTGCTATTACTAAATCTCAAAGAGAAATGATGATGGCAAAAGATAAATCTTTATTACAAAAAGAAATTATTAGAAATGATGCTAACCGTAGACGTAGAGCTGCTTTCCAAAAAACTTGGAGATCCCCTGTTCACGGTTTTACACCTACACCTCCAGCAATGGAATCTATGCCTAGTGCAGCTGGACTGATGTTAGGTCTTGCAGGATCTGCTATAGGAGCATTTGCCGGAGGAGGAGAAAGTAATATATTCAGTAGAGGAGGAAACACTTCCGGTCTTGAATATGCATCACCTATTTATGTAGCTTAATCATGTCAACATTTGAAGAAACAATCGCCAATCTAAGGCAAAATAATAGATTTTCTACCCAACAAATAAAAACTTATAACCTTGATGAAGCTCGTTTTGAATCAGCTAGACTTCAAAAACAAGGTGAATTATGGGCGTTAGCCGGAAATCTTGGAGCTGATCTTGTTGAAAAAATTGCAGCTCGTAGAGAAAAAGATGCTATTAATGATGAATATATTACTTATTACGAAAATAAATATGAAGAATATCTGACGTCTGATGATGCTTTAGCAGCTGAAAACCTTTTTAAAAGTAATGCTAATAATCAAAATATTTTAAGTGATGGTCTTGTTAATGTAGAAGGTGCTGGTGGTCCTAGTGATGATGTCACTGAAGCTAGAATGTCTACTGGTAAACATATAAGAATAAGAGAACAACTTAAAACAGCCGACCTTGCTCAAAGATATCCGGCTTGGTTACAAAATCAATTACTAAATAATCAAGATATTTTCTTTGCAGAAATTGATGGTCAGTCAGTTAAGATTCAAGTAAATGATCCTAATTTAACTTTTAAACAAAAAATTGCATCTCAAAAATATTTAACTAAAGAATATTTAAAATTACACGACATTCAACAATATAGTAAAGATTTTTTATATCTACCTACTGAACGAGGTGGTAGTGGATTTATGAAAGCTATATTAGAAGCTAATAATAGTAATACTGAAGCTTTAAGAAATGCCTATAAAATAGAATTATCTGAAGTTGATATTAATATGGCTACTAGACAATTAGCTACATTAAAAGATCCTCAATCGTTTAAAGATTTATTATCTTCTTTAAATGCTGGTTATAATGCAAAAGGTGAACAATTAAATTATGCTGGAGCTTGGAAAAGATTAAATGAAAAGATCTTACCACAGATGATTGATGCTGGATTATTACCTCCTGATAAAATTTTAGAATTAGGTGAAAATACTACAATAAATTTTCAAGGAAAAGAAATTCTTTTAAAAGATCTTAGACCTGCCGAATGGTCAGAAGATGGTAAATGGTACAACGACGCTATGGAAGTCTGGAAGAAAAAAGGTGAACGATCCGAAGCTAAAGCAGATTTCCAATTAGAAGATGCTGCAGAAAAGTTTATAGAAAACTTTAATAATGATACGTTTACATCTGAATCAGATATTCTAAGAGCACGTACTGTATTAGAAGAATTAAATTTAGAAGGTTCTGGAGACTATGATTTTTCTAAAATAGATGCTTTACTAGATTCTAAACTAACTAAATCACAAGCTGATGAAAAAGCATCTGAAATTTTAAATAAATATAATGATTCTACTGAAGGTTTAAAGTTAAGTGAACTGATTAAAAGTGAAGATATACGTGTACAAGAAAGTCCTGTGTTAACTAAAGCTTTAAGAGATGAAGAAAAATTCTATAAAGAATTAGAAAATTCTCTAAAAGGAGAAAAGAAAAACTATGCTTCAGAATCTAAAGACGTTAATGGATTATCAGTTTGGGAATATAACAACCCATCTGCTGAAGAAAAGTGGCATCTTATTGAAGGTTATGCTGTTAGATTAAAACGAGATAATCCAACAATGCGTAATTCTCAAATATGGAAAGAAACTCAAGCATGGATTAAAGAAAATTCAGAGACAATTAATATGGATTTTTCGCAATGGGAAGAAGAAGCTAAAAGTCTTGAAGGTACAGAATTAGAAGAATGGAATGAAAAAACATCTAAATTATTTGTTCAAGATGCTAATGGATATTATCCAAATCTGCTTCCTGATGTTGAGTTCAAAGGTCCATCAACTATATCTAAAGAAGATAAAAAAGAATTAGAAGCTATTACAACTATAGATCCTCTTTTTGGAAACGAAATAACAACATGGGTTAAAAGAAATCCTGAAGCTAAATTTACAAATACTAACTTAATTATACCTGAAGAAAAAGCTGTCTTTAAAAATAGAGAAATTGATTATAATAAAATGTTAGATGATATTGGTTATATACCTGACAGTCTTGTTGATTTAGCAGCAGATAATGGATTAACTACAGCTGAATTTATTAATTATCGTCAAACAGCAAATGGGAAAAAAGAATTAAAACCAGAATATGCTAGATTTTTAAATGAAAAAGAAGTTAGTACTTTACCTTTTGCTATGAAAAATAGATTATTAGGTAAAATCAATGATGGTCAATATACTCACGAAGAAATACCAGCTTCTATTTCAGCTAATAGTTCAGAGGCTGGAGCAGTTAATAAGATAACTTTTGGATATCCAGCTGAAGAGTATATATTTAATTTAACAGATAGTTTTTCAAAACTTAATCTTAATGACGACGGAGAGTTTATAACAGATGATGGAGATGCTAAATTATTTACTGGTATTTTGGAAACTATTCCACTTACTATATCTCCTACCGCTTACAATGATTTTAAAGAAGGTGGCTCACAGTCATTCATTGAATTATTAAAAACTACTACAACTCCTACAGATATAAATAGTTTAATTGATAATAGTGACGAAGCAGGTTTTAATGCTTACAGTTTAACAGGAGACTTATCGACATTACCAGTAGTTGATGGATTAAAAGATACGTTAGGAGAAAGTAATTTCCTTAAACGTCTAGAAGCTCTTGAAAAATATTGGGAATATACTGAAGAAGAGACTTCAAATTCTGAATCTGAAGAAGGAGAAGAATTAGGAAACACGGACACCACTACAAACATTATTGATGAATCATTAGACAATCCTTACGACAAATAAATTATGGCTAATCCTTACGAGGGTATAGATCAATCTATTATTGGAGAAGTGCAGAATCTAGATATTGATACTGAAGCTGTTACAGATGTAATTTCAGAAACTGTAAAAGAAAACACAGATCAAAATATAGTTAATTCTGCTGAAGCAACTACTTCTACGGAAGTAGCATTAGCTACTAATACTAAAAAGGTTGATAATTATGCTACAAAAAAACAAATAAACAACGAGTTAATTGCATGGAAGCAATTACCTGATGGTGAAGAAAAAGATAAAGCAGCAAATGATTGGGCAATGAAACACCACGGTGTATCATATGCCGAGTATAATAAAAAGAAAAAACCTCAAAATGCTTGGCAATATTATCAAGGTTATAGTCATTTAGGTAATCAAGAATTAATGATGTCTCCTGTTGTAGGAACTATAGATTGGTTAGCTGATTTAGGAAATTGGGCAACTTCAAAAGTTCGTCAACCTTTAAAGATTCCAGAAATACCTAAAATACCTAAGTTTGACCAAGAAGGTGCTCAAGCACTTAGAGAAATTAGTTCTTTAGTAGTACCATTTTTACTTCTTAGACAACAAGCTTTGAAACTAGGAGGGAATATGCAAGCTTCCGGAATAGCTGCTAAATACGCTCCTTGGCTGCATCGTTTAGGTAATAATAAAGCTTTTCAATTCTTGTCTAAAATTGGTTTAGATCAAGGTGTTGGTGTGTTTACTGATGTTGTTAATCAAACTAACTCAGTTAATGATACCTTAGCTACATCATGGAAACGTGGTAAATGGTGGGGTCATCAATTAATTCCCGAAGCATGGACCTCAGATAAATTAAGTCCAGACGCTAAACATAGAGCTAACGTTTTAGAAGGTTTAAGACTTGGTTTTTATACAGATGTTACTGAAGGTCTAGTTAAACTGTTAAAAGCATCTAGAGGAGTTAAAAGAGTTGGTACAGAATTTTTAACTGAAGCTGGTAAAAAATCTAAAAAATTAGATGAATTAACTATAGATCCCTTAAACTCAAAAATATTTGATGAAACAGATTTAACTACAGATAGTTTATTAAGAAGTGAAGCTAAATATGAAAGAGACCTTACCTCTCTAACAAACTATTTTAAAGATTCTAATAAACTAGACGTTAATAAACCAACAGTTGGAATACATAAATTTTCTGATAATGCTCAAGAGGGTTTAATTTCTAAAGATTTTGATGGCATTCTTGGAGCAGCTAAAGATCAAGCTCAAATAGCAAATAATATTAATACCACTTTTGGCAGGTTAGGAACCGTAATAACTGAAGGTTTTCGTAAAGCCGGTTTAGATGAAGATATTATAGCTAACCGTACTTTAATTAAGTCTTTAAGAAATGATTTAATTAATGGTGGTAAGTATTCTGTTAAATTACCTGACGGTTCAGTTTTGCCTTGGAAAACCATAGATAAAGAAGGTACCATACTTGCAGAGATTATATCTGATCCTACTTTAGCTAGAGGTGATTTACTTAGAATTCTAGATAATTTTAGAGATAGCACATCTAAATTAAATAAAGTAGGTATGAATGCTCTTAATAAAGCTAATAAAGAAATGTTAGCAATGTGGTCAGATATTAATACTGACAAAGCAACTGCTTATTTTTTAACATCTGAAGCTGGTCAAATTTCTGATATTTCTGAAGGTGCTAGATTAGTTAAAGATAGTAATGCTGTAGGTAGAGCTAATGAATTAATTGTAGATAGAATTGAATTATTTGATATTGAATCTAAACTACATGATTTTAATTTTAAAGGAAGAAAAGATCTTTTAGTTCAAATACAAGCAGATCCTACAAATGCGTTTAGATATATAAACCAATTAGAAAGTAAATACACTAACAAGTTATCTAAAATTGTACCAGAAGCAAAACAACTACGTGCTTATTTAGAAGGAATTCAAGAGTCTGCTCCTGAATTTGCTGAAGCTGTAAGGCTAGCTTATGAAATGTCAGACGGTAATGTACGTGCTGTTAAAGACTTAAATAAATATATTCAAAATAGTTTTGGTACGTGGAATAAAGCTTTTATAGATGCAAATCCAGACATCCCATCTTATGTTTATAAACAGTTAATGGGTAATGTATTTAATAGTATGTTATCAGCTATAGGCACACCTGTAAGAGCATTGTATGGTAACTTTGGAGGTTTTATAGCTGAACCTGTTAGTGTCTTTTATGGAGCGTTACGTAATGGAGATGTGCAACAATTAAGAAGAGCATCACATATGTACTTTGGTTTTTCTGATACATTTCAAAATGGATTTAAATACATGGGTAAAATGTTCAGAAAAGCTGCAGTAGATCCACAAAGTTTAAGAGATTTTACAAGAAAAGATTTTGATACATTTGTTACAGGTAAACATTTAAATCGAGAAATTGCTAACGCTGCAGCTAAAAAAGGTGAATTAGGTCCTCAAACTATACAAGCATGGGGAGAAGAAATGGAAGCACTTTCTAATCACCCTTGGTTCAGATTTGGTCCTAATGCTATGACAGGATTTGACGGTTTTACTCAAGCAACTCAAAAAATTGCTATGGATAAAGCACAAGCATTTGATGAGTTACTAATAAAATATCCTGATGGTAAATGGACAGATGTAGAATTTCAAGAATTATGGCAAGATCTATATAAAAAGAATAGGGATGCTGAAGGGTTTATTAAAGATGAAGCTGTTGATTACGCAAGAGGAGAAATTGCTTTAAACTTAGATTCTAAATTAAGTGAATGGATAAATCCTGCATTAAAAAGAATGCCAATTTTACGTAGTATTTTATGGTTTCCTAAAACTCAAATTAACAGTTTAAGTATATTTGGTAAGTACTCACCTCGAATTGGATTTACAGAAACTGGAAGTCTTGGATTTAATTTTGCTAGTGAACATTCAGAATTTTTTGGAGCAATGGGTAGGAAGTCAGCAAATGATTTTACCATGGCAGAAAAAATTGCTAGTTTAAAAAAACGTAATAGATTCAAACCTACAGATGCTCCTGAAATTATTAATGCTAAATGGAATCACCTTAGAAATATAGTACAAGGTCGTGCAGCAATCGGAAACATAGCTGTAATGGGAGCTGGTTTATTAATAACTCAAAATCGTATTAGAGGTAATGGTCATTGGGATGCACGAGTTCAAAAGGTTAGAAATGACCAAGGTTGGGAACGTAAAACTATTCAAGGATTTGATGGTAAATGGTATAGTTATGAAGCGTTAGGACCATTAGGAGAATGGTTAGCATTGACTGTCGATTTTGCAGATAATTTTGATAGTATAGGTACAGCTACTTTTGAAAAGATGGAAAAGAAAATGGGTTTTATTTTAGGTGCAGCTATTACTGATAAATCTTTATTAGGTTCTATAGAGCCATTATATGATATATTAGGTGGAAATGCAGCCGCTATAGCTAGATGGCGAACTACTATGGAAAACGTTTTATTTCCCGGAGCAAGTTTTAGAAATGAATTAGGTAAGAATTTATTTGGAATGCTTAGAGAAGTTAATAATAGTGATGTACGAGAATTGCAAAGAAATAAAAATAATTGGTTAGATATTTTTGATCCAGCTGGTGCTTCTGCTCCTTTAATTAATTTTGTTGATGGTAAACCTATTAACAAAGCAGGAGATTCTATTGGAGCTAGAACTTGTAAAACTATTTTTGGTTGTGGTGGAACAGCTTCTCCAAGTCCAGAAAGTCAATTCCTTATAGATATTGAATTTAATATGTTACCAAGTTTTAACGTAGCATCTAATGGAGTTGAATATACAAGTGCAGAAAAATCTGAATTAAAAGCTTTAATGGGAGAAGATGGTTATTTTAACAAAGGTCTTAATAAAATAATGAAAGAAGCTGAAGATGTACGTTACGTTACACCTGACGGTAAAAGAATTAAAGGCTTTATAAATATAATGAGGCATTTTAGACGAACTGGTAACACTTCAGAAAGTTTAGAATCATATTCAAGAATTGTTAAAAAAGTTGAAACTTTATTAAGAAGATCAATGAAACGAGTTGAATCTCGATTAAGTACTTATGATAGAATTAAATTAGAAGGAAACGTTTTAAACCAAATTAATCAAGCCGCCGAATCTCAGAAATCTAATGAATTAAACGAATTACTTGAAATAAACTAAATGGCACACATAACAACATTAACAAGAGCTTACGACGATTTACACAATAGTCAAGCCAATACATATAGCTATTCAGGTAGTTTTGAAACATTCAAAGAATCTGAAGTTAAAGTCAAATTAAATGACACTCTTTTAACTTACAATAGCTCACCATCCGATGCCACCCAATACAGTGTAAATTTAACAGACAAGACAATCCATGTTGGTGGAGGTAATTTATCAAGTGGAACTTTGTCTATATATCCAGAAACAGATTTAGGAGCACCAACGCTTAAAGCTCCATATACAGCTGGATCTGCAATAACTGCTAGTGATTTAACTAATAATCAAAAGCAAGTTATGCGTAAAATATTAGAGCATAAAGAAACAAAATTAAATAATACTGGTGGGACCATGACAGGTGATCTCACTATGGGTGAAGATAGAAATATTATATTTGAAGGTGCAACAGATAATGCACATGAGACAACCATAACAGTTGCTGATCCTACAACTGATCGAACTATTACGTTTCCTAATGTAACTGGTAATGTAGTAACCACAGGCGATGATGGTACTGTTACATCAACAATGATAACAAATAACACTATAGTTGATGCCGATGTAAATTCGAGTGCTGCTATAGCTGGTACTAAAATATCTCCAAATTTTGGTGGACAAAACATTGTTACAACTGGGAGTCTTACAGTAGGAAGTACGTTAGCAGTTACTGGTGCTATTGATTTTAATGGTGGTGCTAATATAGATAATATTCAAATTGGTGTTACTGGTGATAATGAAATTGATACGTCTTCAGGAAATTTAACTATTGATTCAGCTGGCGGTACCGTTACTATTGACGATGCATTAGCTGTATCTGGAGGTGCTTCTTTAAACAGTACTTTAGGAGTTACAGGTACATCTACATTATCTAATATTACCGGTGGTGCTGTCGTTACGTCTGGAACATCTACAAGTGATACAAAAGTATATTCAGCTAAACGTGCTGGAGAAATTTTTTATGGTAAAGGTACTGTAGAGGAAATACAATCTGGAGAAACATGGTCAGCAGCAGATGATAAAGTTGCGACAACAGCAGCTATTGATGCAAGAATTATAGACCTTGTTGATGATGTTGGTGGTTTCGTACCGATAGCTAATGAACTTAGTTTTCCAAACTCTAACCCTGATGTAAATGATGGAGCTGGTACTCTTGTAAGTATTAAATCATTATCTCAAAACTACACCTCTAGTGGTTCTGGAGTAATAACTATTAGTAATGGAACAGTTGGTAATTCTACTGTAACTATTGTTGGAGCAGATAACAGTACAACTTACGCTGCTGGTTATGGACTAATAGTAGAAACTCACGCTGACGCAAATAAATATACATTTCACCGATTAGTACCAAAAGCAACAGAAGTCACTTCAGTTGTAGGTAATGCAACAAATATTAATACAGTAGCAACTAATATAACTAATGTTAATACAGTTGCTGGAGATATTGCAGATGTAAATGCATTAGCTGCTAAAACAACTGAATTAGGTTTATTAGGAACCTCAGCAGTTGTAACAGATTTATCAATACTTGGTACTACTGATGTTGTAGCGGACTTAAATACTTTAGGTACTGCTGATGTCGTAGCTGATATGAACATGCTTGCTACATCAGATGTAGTAGCAGATATGGCTTTGTTAGCCACAACTGATGTTATCAGTGACATGAACACACTTGCTGTGTCCGGTGTTATTAGTGATATGGATACAGTTGCTACTAATGTAACTAACGTAAATAATGTTGGTAGTAATATAACAAGTGTTAATACCGCAGCATCTAACTTAACCTCTATAAATAATTTTGGAGATAAATATCAAGTATCAGCTAACAACCCATCAACAGATGGAGGTGGTAATGCACTTGCTGCCGGAGACTTATATTTTAACACTTCTGCTAACGAATTAAAAGTTTATAATGGTTCTTCTTGGCAAGGAGGTGTTACAGCTACTGGTAGTTTTGCAGCTACAACTGGTAATACATTTACTGGAGATAACGTATATAACGATAACGTAAAACTAAAACTTGGTACAGGGTCAGATTTAGAGATATTTCATAACGCTTCAGACACAAAAATTACTAACTCAACAGGTGGTTTATTAATTCAAAATTCTGGAACTGGAAATATTCATTTAGAACCAGCTACTAATGAGAATGGGATATTAGTTAAACCAAACGGAGCAGTAGACCTCTTTTACGACAACAGTAAAAAGCTTGAGACTACAAGTGGTGGAGCTAGTGTTACTGGAAATTTAGATGTTTCTAGTGGAGTTGACGTAACAGGAAACATTACAGTTACAGGAACAGTTGATGGTGTAGATATAGCTGGACTTAACACAACTGTTGGAAACATTGATACTGATTTACTTGCTGACACTTCTCCGCAGTTGGGAGGTGACTTACAAAGTAACGGACATGATATAAAAATTGCTGATGCTACTGGATATGATGGTAATAACATATACATGGGTACTGGTAATGATGTCCGTATTTGGCATGATGGTAGCAATTTTGAAATAACTGAATCCACAGGTGACGTAACTATTCAATCTGCTGATGATATAATCCTTAAACCTCAAGGAGGTGAGAATGGAATTAAAGTTATTGGTAACGGATCAGTAGAATTATACCATGATAACACTAAGATGGCTTACACGTCAGCAAGTGGTTTTGACGTAACTAATGGTGACTTAAGAGCACATTTAGACTTAAAGGTTCTTAGTGATGATAGAAAACTTTTCTGTGGTGCTAATGCTGATTTAAGGGTCTACCATTCAGGATCCCATAGTTATTTACAAAATGTTACTGACTACCCTTTATGGATTCAAAATATTGATGGTCAAGATGTAAATATATCTGATAATAATGGTGGCAATCTTGCAGCTAAATTCCATATTGGTGGAGGTGCAGAGTTATATCACGATAACAGTAAAAAGTTTCATACTTATGCGGACGGATGTAGTGTATTTGGTCATCTTAATTTAGAAGACAACGATCAGATAAGACTTGGAAATTCTTCAGATTTAAAGATTTATCACGATAACACAAATAACTACGTTGACAATTTAAATGGTACTTTAAAAATACGTTTAGCTAGTAATGCTGATTTTATTGAATTACAGCAAGATAGAGACGTATGGATAAAAGGTAATCCAAAACCTTGGGATAATAATACATACGCTTTAGGTACTAGCTCATATAAATGGTCTGCTGTTCATGCAACTACATACTATGGTGACGGATCAAACCTTACAGGTGTTAGTTCTGTAGGTGGTTCAACAGGTGTTGACTTTAACGATGATGTAAAAATTAGATCTGGAACAGGTAATGATCTTGAAATCTGGCACTCTTCAAATAATAATAGTTACATAAAAAATAATACTGGTGAGCTAAAGCTTGCATCAGATGACCTTGCGTTATTAACTACCGATCAAACTGAAAAGCATATTCAATGTAATAATAACGGAGCAGTAGAGCTATATCACGATAACGTTCAAAGAGTTCAAACCACAGCCGATGGAGCAACAATTACAGGACCCGGTAATTATACAACACTTTTGCTTGAAAGAAGTAGTGGAACTGACTCAGGTAAAGTTCAAGGTTGGTCAAATGGTGACTCTCGTGAAATAGGATTTGCACATCCAGATACTGCAAGCTGGTTTTTAAGATGTGATAAAAATACAAACAATGGTTCAACAGGAGCAATATTCTTTACAACCGTTCGTCCATCGTCTAATAATACTTACGATTTAGGTAGCTCATCAAACCGTTGGGCAAACATTTACGCCAATGACTTTCACCTATCTAACGAAGGTTCATCTAACGACATGGATGGTACATGGGGTGACTGGACAATACAGGAAGGAGAATCTGACTTGTTCTTAAAAAATAATCGTTCTGGTAAAAAGTATAAATTTAATTTAACGGAGGTAGCATAATGTCTCTTTATTTAGCAACAGGTCCAGCAATTACAACAGGTCGTTGGATACCTATAAACGTTGCTCAAGATATTAAAACCAGTGCAGCTGGTCATTATGTAAACTGGGGTGCAACATCAGGTGACGCTATAAGTCTAAGTTATGCTGCAAGTTCTTCTAATAATAGATTATTAGTTATGTGTTCTCTTACTGTAGGCTTAGACTTTGGTGGAAGAATTGGTGCTAACCTTTTTATTAATGGTTCAAGAGAAGATAGTATGGCTGCTAATACAAACGGAAATATAACTAGGCGTACTACTGGTGAACATGCTGGTAGTTCTTATGATATTTCAAATCTTGCTTTTAATTATTTAAAAACTTCACCTAATACGTCAAGTGTAAATTACTCAGTAAGATTAGGTCAAGGTGATAACGGTAACAGGTATGTTTATATTAACCGACCCCATAATGAACCTGATCAAAGTTATCAAATGAGAGGGACATCAACTATAACTATAGTGGAGTTTCAATATTCATAATGTCTTTACACTTAGCAACAGGACCATCTATTGATTCTGGTAATTGGATAGTTTATAACACTGTCCAAGAAATTAGAACGGGTGGTGCAGGATTTACCGTAGGTTGGGGTGATACATCTGGTGATGCTATAAGTTTAAATTATACAGCAAACTCATCTAGTAATAAACTACTAATTCTGGTTCACCTAACTGTAGGTTTAGACTTTGGTGGTCGAATAGGTGCTAGTTTATATATTGGCGGAAGTCGAGAAGATTCTATAGCTGCTAACACCTCTGGTAACATACAAAGAAGAACGTCTGGAGAACATGCAGGTAATGACGCTGATATTTCATCTATAGAGTTTAATTATCTTAAAACGTCACCAAGCACATCTTCTACAACTTACTCAGTACGGTTAGGTCAAGGAGATAATGGTACTAGAAATGTGTACATTAATAGACCTGATAATGAACCTAACCAAAGTTATATTATGAATGGTACCTCATCAATAACAATCATGGAATTTCAACATGCCTAAATACGATATTAGAGCCATTATGCAAGCTTATCCTGAGTGCGTTTATTGCGATGAAACAGATGGAGCTTTTGACAAAGATGGTAATCAAATAACTTTAGATCAAACTAAAGTAGATGCAGAAAGAACTGCTATAAATAAACAAAATTATAAACATCAAAGGTATCAAGCTTACCCTGATTGGACTATACAGCTTGATTACATCTACCATAACGGTATAGACAAATGGAAAACAGATCTTGTTGATCCTATTAAACAAAAGTATCCAAAACCAGAATAATGGCAATTACAAAAGCTTGGGAAATAAATACCCTAGAACGAGAACTAGCTGATGGCTATGTTAAAACAGTTATTTACCGTGTAAAAGGTATAGACGGTAAAGAAGAAAAAGCAAGAGAAGTAGGTTCAGTAGATCTCGAAAAACCAAAAACTCTTATACCTTACAAAGATCTAACTGAAGCACAAGTTATTGGTTGGGTTAAAACAAAACTTGGAACTGATGAAGTTACTGCTATTGAAAAATCATTAGAAGATAAAATAGCACTTATTAATACACCAGTTACAGAAAAAGGAAAACCTTGGTAATTATTTATGAAACCATCCACAGAAGAATTAAAACAACAACTTGAGCAAGTTGTAAAAGCTTATAACGAAGCAATAGAAACACAACAAAAGTGTAAAAATTCAATTATAGCTTTACAAGCAGTAATACAAGATAGAGAAGATGGAAATACCGACAATAGTACTTCCACCAACTCAGAAGATTAAAACAGTAGAAATACCTTTACCTACAGCTGACGTACCTTATTATGTTCCTATGGTTGTACCTCCTAGCGATCTACGAGATGAAAAAGGAGTAAAACCAAAGACAACAGAAACTGAGACTCCGCCAGCTCCAAAACTAAACATACCACCCTTACCACCAATTCCTATACCTTCGACTGAAGTTTTAGTTACAACTAGCATAGCAGCTGTTACAGCAGTTGCAGCTACAACTTTTACACAGCCGATTATAGAAAATATTAAAAAGAAACTACAAAAATTCCTACAAGGTAAAATCAATAAATGGAAGGAAAACCACCTGAAAAAGAAGAAAAAAAAGGACTAATAGGTAAACTAAAAGATGCTGCTGAAGATAAGGAGCATCAGATAGAAATCTTAGGTACCTTTGTTAGATTAGGTGTAGTTGTCTGGTCTGGGTTTATTATTACTATGAATTATGTAGACATACCGATGGTAAAGAAGTCTGGTAACAGCGATATCACGTTCGTCGCCAGCGTTTTTACGGGAGCACTAGCCACATTCGGTTTGACTACTGGTAAAAATGGTGGTTCTAAAGGTCCAGTAAACTGCCCAATGAATAAAAAAATAGACAAACCAAAAGTATGAAAAAATGGCTCATACTCTTAGCTCTGATATCACCCAGCATAGCAAGAGCAAACACGGTGACGCCTTCCTTTACAACAGGAAGTATGCAGTCAACAACAACTACACAACAAACTATAACAGAAGAGATAGTACACGAGATCGAGGGATCAGCTTCCGAATCTTACAGCGGTACAAATATTACTATAACTGGTGCCGGAGGTATTGGACACGCAGACACAGTATACACTCCAACATCCAACGCAACGGATTGGGATCTACAGATCACAACCAGAGACGCTGGTACTATCGAAACTATAACAATAGATCGGGTAATCGAAACAGATTCAACTACCTCATCTTACTCTATCTTCTCTCAATAGGTACACCTGTACTTGCTGAAGGTGAAGATAACAACGTAAGTAACCCAGTTGCCGCTGCGACGGGAAATGTGACCAATCAAGCTGTGCAATTTCAAAACAATGGAGCACAAAGTAGACAGTATTATGGACCTAATATAAGTTGTAATGGCAGTACAATGACATTTCAACCTTTTTATATGGGTAATCATACTAAACCACTTGATGAGTTTATGCAACCTAGCAGCTATACGCTGGCAGAAAACTGGGGGTTTCAAATTAACTTTATGGTACCTCTAGATAAGTCAGGTTACAAACAATGTAAAGAACTAGCCAAGCGTCAAGAAGAAAAGATGCGGCTAGAATATGAGATTACAAGAGCACACAAATGTGCAGATCTTATGAAAAAGGGTTTTATGTTCAGACCTAATGCACCTATGTCAAAGCTATGTCAAGATATAGTGCCTATAGTCAAAGCAAAACCTAAAAAAGAAAAGAAATTTAAATTATTTTAACACCAATGATTACTTTACTCAAACCAATTATTCTAACTTTTGCTAAGTCAGACTCAGTTAAAAGACTTGTCATAGACATTCTTAAAAAGTTAGTCGCTACTACAGATAATCAGCTTGATGACCAAGCGGTAGAGTTTATAGAAACTAAGATATTCGTATCTTCTAAATAGTTATTTATGACTCAATTACTACCTTCACCTGAACATTATCT
>VTLG01001061.1_pt1 | contig 20010 bp, 13 predicted proteins | sample 4694571 | NCBI WGS metagenome assembly VTLG01 (sample SAMN12604809, study PRJNA352737) | marine metagenome | biome: ENVO:00000447; feature: ENVO:00000209|ENVO:00000569|ENVO:01000036; material: ENVO:00002151; isolation source: viral sequences binned using virsorter ... | reverse complement strand
AGCGTGAGAGAAAAGGCAGTAAACTTGCCATGGATATAACACCTAGAAATCTTAAGAACCTACAAAAAAGACTCAAAGATGATGACTTTACTGGTGGAGCAAACCTAGATAAAGCAATCGAAGAGCAAAGAAGGCTTAAGAAAATGATGAAAAACAAAAAGGGTAAAGCATAATGGCACACAAAAAAGGTAAAAAATGTGGCTGTAGCCATGGAGGTAAGAAACGCTGATGGGTAAATTATGTCCACGTGGTAAAGCAGCTGCCAAAAGAAAGTTCAAGGTCTACCCCTCTGCATACGCAAACGCATACGCTGTTAAGGTATGTAAGGGTCAGGTCAAATCAGGTGGTGTAAAAAGAACAGCACCCGGCTACACTAAAAAGAAAAGAAGATGAGCTTACGTAGATGGTTCCAAGAGAAATGGGTTGACACCAAAACTGGTAAGCCCTGTGGCAGACAGAAAGGTGAAAAGCGTAAAGGCTACCCAGCTTGCAGACCATCTAGACGTGTGTCATCTAAAACACCTAAGACTACAGGTGAGATGTCTAAAGGCGAAAAGGCTAAGTTTAATAGGACTAAGACAAGTAGTCGACGTATAAACTACAACCATAAACGTCGTAAAAAATGAAGCTAAAAAAAGCACTAAGAAAGTATGGAGGAGTTGTAGGTAATCTAGCTACCGGTAATGTAAAGGGAGCGTTTCCTATCATTTCACGAAGCATAGATGCTTTTAACTCTCGTACATCTACAAGTGGCAACGTCAATGACGACGAAAAAATGAGACCAAAATTTATAGATAGACGATTCTATTGATTGAACGTCCGTTCATCCCGCAAGGGACGCATGACACCCAAGCATGGAACGGGGCTTGGATATATGAGAGATACAATGACTGTAACTTACGTATATCGTGGCATCAAGTACACAAGAGTAATCGGTTAATAGGCCGTACAGGGAGGTTCAAGTCCTCCCATCTCTATTGGATAGAGCCTGCTAAGGCAGATACCTCAATCCGTCTAGACGGTGGGATAGACCACAAAAATGGCCAAAAAATTTTCAGATCTGAAGAACGTACAAACAATACTTTCTTAATTAGAAATGGCATACCCCGGAAGTTTCGACCATCAGTCGAACGTAAACCCAACCCAGCTAACAAGGCCGGGTGCACTTAACGGTGGTAGTGATCCTAGAGCCCTTTACCTTAAATTATTCTCAGGTGAGATGTTTAAAGGCTTCCAGAGAAACACTATCGCTAGAGACTTAGTACAGAAGAGAACATTAACTTCTGGTAAGTCAATGCAGTTCATCTACACTGGTAGAACAACAGCCGAGTATCATACACCCGGCCAGAGCATCTTAGGTAACGACCAGAAGGCTCCACCAGTTGCAGAAAAAACCGTGACAATCGACGACCTATTAATTAGTTCTGCTTTTGTTTACGAGCTAGACGAGACACTAGCACACTACGACCTACGTGGTGAAATCTCAAACAAGATCGGTTATGCTCTCGCAGAGAAGTATGACAGACTTATCTTCCGTGCTATTGCGAAAGGTGCTAGACAGGCTTCTCCTGTTTCTATGTCCAACTTTGCAGAGCCCGGTGGAACACAGATCCAAGTTGGTGCTGGATCAGATGCAGACGACGCTTACAGCTCAACACACCTAATCTCAGCTTTCTATGATGCAGCTGCTGCACTAGACGAGAAAGGTGTATCTACTGAGGGTAGAGTCGCTGTTCTAAACCCAAGACAGTACTACGAACTTATACAAGCTATTGGTTCTAATGGTCTTGTAAACAGAGATGTACAAGGTACAGCTCTACAGAGTGGACAAGGTATCATTGAAATTGCAGGCATCCAGATCTTCAAGTCAATGAACATCCCATTCTTCAGCAAGTATGGTACAAAGTATGCTCCTTCATCAGGTGCTTCTGCTGGTACTGACCTTGCAACTATTGATCCCGGTAACACAGGTGACTTCGTTTCTGTTGCTACAGAAGATGCAAGAGCTTCAGTTACAGGTATCAACAACAACTACGGAAACTCTACATCATTCGCAAACACATGCGGACTTATCTTCCAAAGAGAAGCTGCTGCTGTTGTAGAAGCTATCGGCCCACAGGTTCAGGTAACTTCAGGTGATGTTTCTGTTGTATACCAAGGTGACGTAATCCTTGGAAGACTAGCTATGGGAGCAGACTTCCTAAACCCAGCTGCTTGTATTGAATTGTTCGCTGGAACAACTACAAAGCCATCTGCGTTTGGTACTACATACCCAGCTAACGCTTAATTTTTATTTTTATACGGGGGCTTCGGCTCCCTTTTTTTCTTATGGCTACCACAACTATTGACACCGATACCGAACTATCCGCAGTGAACTCTATACTGGGTAGCATAGGTCAATCACCACAAACTACTTTAAACTTTGACAACCCAGAAGTTGCTGTAATATTTAATTTACTTAGAGACTCTAACGTTGATACACAGGCAGAAGGCTGGCATTTTAACACAGAGTATCATGTAAAGTTTACACCTAATACTGATAAGAAGATTGCTATAGGTGATGACATACTTTCTATGGATTTGCACGATAATCAAGCTCGTAGACATCATGACCTCGTACGTCGTAATGGATTTTTGTATGACAAGATAGATCATACAGATGAGTTTGACGGCGACGTAGATCTAGATGTTGTCAGACTATATGCTTTTGAAGACCTACCCGTTACATTTAGAAGATATATTACATACAGAGCATCTAGATTAGCAGCTACACAACTTGTATCAAACCCCAATCTTGTAAAATTATTAACACAACAAGAGGGTTTAGCAAGAGCAGCTCTTATGGAGTACGAGTGTAATCAGGGAGATCACAGCATGATGGGATTCCCAGAAGGCACTGCATATCAAACTTATCAACCTTGGAGAAACCTTAGACGATAATGGCAAGCGTAACACAAACTATACCTCAGTTCTCATTAGGCATGTCAGAACAGCCTGACAACCTAAAGTTTCCCGGCCAAGTCACAGAAATAGTAAACGCTATACCAGACGTTACCAAAGGACTGTTTAAAAGACCGGGTGCAAAACGTATTGGAACCGATGCACTTACCAATGTACAAAGTGGTGGGTCTTGGTTTCATTATTTTCGTGACGAGACAGAGGGATCTTATATAGGACAAGTAGCAGCCGATGGTCAGGTACGTGTATGGCGTTGTAGTGACGGCACACAGATGACCACAAGCTACACACATGATGGTACAAATCATCAAACAACAGTACAAAACTATTTAGCAACAAGTGACCCAGAAAACTTACAGTTCCTTACTATCAATGATACTACATTCGTTTCAAGTAGGGATACTACTAATTCTAATACTTTAGTTGGGTCTACAGGTACAACACAAGCTGCTCCAGACCCACATTTTGCAATGATAGAGTTGCTACGAACAGAAAACGGAAGACAATATGGACTTGATATATTTGACAGTGCTACTGTTACAAACCTCAGTCGTGCTACACGTGTTAAAATACAAAGCGATACTTTGGATGAGTCTGATGGTACAGGTACTTGCCCCGGTATTGGAACGCAAGTATTTAGTGTCGATGACGGATCAAAGAAAAACTTAATATTTAGAATTGACATCCTAGGTCAACAAGGTGTTAGCCCTAACTATCGAAACAACTCTGATAATGATGGCCCAGAGGGTGACAACTATAGATGTAGTTACCAACGTGATATAACTTTACTTCATGGTGGTGAAGGTTGGGCAGTAGGTGACACCGTAACTGTAACTCTAGACTCAGCTCAAGGTGGTGCAGCTGGTGGTAACAATGCTACTTATACTGTACGTGTAGAGGAGATAGAAACTACACAGATAAATGCTACGGTATTTGGTGGCTCAAATGGTAATGGACTTATTAGACCTGAGCCTACACCTTTTGATGCAGAAACAGCAGTAACAGCCGACACAATTATTGGAGGTATACTGCAAGAACTACCTAGTGGTATAACTGCTAAAGTAATAGGTAATGGTATATATCTATCAAGTAATAACTCATTTGTTGTCAATGTTGTTGAAAGTGACTTGATGAGAGTTATGCAAACTTCTGTAAATGATGTACAAGGATTGCCTAACCAATGTAAACATGGATATATAGTTAAAGTGTCTAACGCTCTAAGAGCAGAAGAAGATGACTACTATCTAAAGTTTGAAGGACAAAACGATAAAGATGGTAATGGCTCTTGGGTCGAGTGTGCAAAGCCGGGTATAGCTAAAACCTTGACTAATATGCCACTTGTTATACAGCGTACAGCTGCAACAACATTTACAGTCAGACCCTTTGAGTATTTTGATAGAACTGTTGGAGATGACTTTACTAATCCACTACCATCCTTTGTTGGTGGTAGGATAAATAAAGTATTGTTCTTTCGTAACAGACTAGCTTTGTTATCTGGTGAAAATGTTATAACATCTAGACCGGGCACGTTAGGTAAACCTGACTTCTTTATTGAGACAGCTCTTACAGTATCAACAGCTGACCCTGTAGATATATCAGCTGCATCTATGTTTCCATCTGACTTGTTTGATGGTATAGAAATTAACGCTGGTTTACTTGTATTTAGTACAAACCAACAGTTTTTACTGGCATCAGATGATACGGTATTTAACCCTGACACAGCTAAACTGAGAAGTATAGCTACGTTTAATTATAACAAAAATATGCCTCCTATATCTTTAGGCACAACTATTGCTTACTTAGATAACTCTGGTAAGTTTAGTAGGTTTAATGAAATGGCTAACTCTGCTCGAGAAGGCGAGCCTAATATTTTAGAAGTTAGTAAAATTGTGCCTACACTAATACCAAAAGATGTAGACTTAATGACGAACTCTAGAGAAAACTCTATTGTATTGATTGGTAAAACCGGAAGCGATACTGTATTTGGTTACAAGTACTTCCAGACCGCAGAAAAAAGACAACAGGCTGCATGGTTTAAATGGAAACTTAATAACCCATTGACATATCATTTTATTATCAATGATGAGTATTTCTTTCTAGATAGTGACTATTATCTACAAAGTATAAAATTAGTGCAGTCTACAACAGACCCTAGTATTGTACAAGATAATGTCGACTTCTTATTACATGTGGATAATCATACTACTATTAGCGGCGGCAGCTTTAACTCAACTACGAATATAACTACCTTTACTGGTGTTAGTTGGTTAAGTACAGTTACCACTCCTAATCACGATTTAGTTGTGATTGACACAAACACTAACTCAGCACGAGTTGGTCGATACGCCAAGCCTACAATCTCAGGCACGACTCTTACCTTACCCGGTGACTGGTCAGGCGTAACACTTACTATAGGCTATATCTATCCATACGAAGTTAAGCTTCCAACAATATACCCTACTAGAGCTCAAGGTTCTGCATCTGCTGCTGATGTAAATGCGTCTCTAGTTCTACATAGAGTCAAGTTTCACTTTGGTAAGATAGGTCTATACGAAACTACGTTAGAACGTGTAGGTAAAAATGATTACACAGAAATCTACGAATCAACAGAACTGGACGAGTACGACGCATCTGATGCACCATATCTCGAAGAGTTTATCAAAACTGTCCCAGTCTACGAAAAAAACACAAACGTTGAGATAACACTCAAATCATCACACCCTGCTCCAGCTACGCTTAGATCGTTGTCTTGGGAAGGGGATTACTCACCCAAATATTACAAACGTGTATAACATACAACTTACAGAAACAGAACTCAGATACTTCTATTGGAGAATGAAAACCAACAGATGGTATGAGAGATACGTCCAGAAAGGTATGAAACAGATGCCTTGGGAACCTTGGATGGCAGATACGATTGAAAAGCTAGAACCAATATATAAGAATTTATGAGTAAATATATTCACCCAATCACAGTAAAGGCTGCCATGGAGGTGGCCTCTAATCTACGTCCAGAAGACCGCAGAGAAGTCGAAGAGGGACATGGGCTAGATCCTATGATCTACCTCCCTCTCATGGCTCACAACCCATCCTGTGTGTATTTCACGTCGCCTAGCGGCAAGACTGCTGGTATGGCAGGCGTAGGAAAAGACGGAGATATCTGGATGCTTTGCACTCCAGTAATCGAAGAAGGGCCAATGCTATTTGTCAGAGAAGCTAAACGGTGGGTCGATAGCCGTAAAGAAAAGCTACTTTGGAATATCGTTGATAGTCGAAACAAAGCACATTTAAAACTGCTGAAGTTTCTTGGTTTCAAATTTTTACGTAAGTTAAAATATGGGCCAAACAATGTAACATTTATAGAATTTTGCCGTGTGCGTAGATGCTAATAGAGGAGCTCGTGAAGCTGCTCGACAACGAAGAAAAGAAAAAGACTTTGCCTATGCCCAAGAGGGACTCAAGTTTTTCAACAGAGAAGCTAATTATGAAAAAACGTTAGATGCAAACGTTATAGGCTATAGTCGATCAATAAGTGATGCTTACTCCAAAGCTTTGTATACACAAGCTAAGGGTAGAAAAGAACTAGAAAATGCTACTAAATTGTATTTTTCTAAAAAATCTGCTAATGAAGGCGGTCGATCTCGTAGGTTTGGGCTGAAGCAATATCAAGCTCTACTACAAGCTAAGGCTGAAGTACAAGGTATCAACCGTACTAACTTTGGTAGGAATATGGCAGTTGCTCAAGAAGGTGCTAGAAGGCAGTTCCAAAATGCCAATGCTCAAGCACGAGAGGATCTAGGATTACCACCAATATATGGTATGCCAGTTATGATGCCACCTAAAGATAGACTTACAGGTGCGATACAAGTGATTCAAACTGGGGTTGCGTTAGCTGCACCATTTGTACCCGGTGGATCATTTAACCCAACAGGTGCTGGAATATTTAATTTTAGTGGTGTACCCACAACATCAGATAGAAGATTAAAAGAAAATATTAAACAAGTTGGTGTATCACCTCAAGGTTATAAGATCTATGAGTTCAACTACATAGGTGGGGATGTAAGATTCCGTGGAGCTATGGCTCAGGATGTACTAATGAAGAACCCAATGGCTGTAGGTATAGATCAAAACCACTTAACTGTTGATTATCGTAAGATAGACGTAGCTATGGAGGTCGTATGACATCATCATTTGGAACGGTCGTCGGTACACCACGTGACGACCTACCCGATATTTCGGATACTAATTACCAAAACACGTCGCCTAACCTAGCTACCTCCATAAATAAGGAGATAGATAGAGTTACTGATGACGCTAGAGTACAATCCCAGTACTTACAAAGAATACTAGAAGCACAGAAACAGCCGATAGATAGACTAAAGCAACTAGCTGACTTTTCTAAAACAGCAGTAGAGTTTGCTGATGTTCTTCAAAAAGCAAAACAAGTTAGAGAATTTAACGCTGATGCAATAGACGAGTTAGATGAAGCTAAAGCTGCACTTCAAAAAAGAAAAGAAAATAATTTACTAAATATCGAAGCTCAATCTGATGGTGATCTTCTAGCTGAAAATGATGGAATTGCTACAGACTTATTTCTTGCTTCTTCCGAAGTGGACGAAGGAGAAAAAGGTAATCTAAGAAAAATAGGTAAAGAATACTTACCAAAAACATTTGCTGGTGCAACCAACTGGAGATCAGATAATGGTTTTGATGGTACTATTACTAAGCTAGAAGGTATTAATATTTATGAAACATCAGAAGAGTTACTTGGTATATCTATTCTGTACCAGTACGAAAAAGCTGGTATAAATATAAATAGTCAGGCATTTAAAAGAGAGTGGATAACTAAAATATATCCAGAAATAGTTAAAGAAAAAGACAAAGCTATTCTTAATCTTGAAACTAGACTAAGATACAATCAAGAAAAGATACTACTAAAGAAAACATCTAACGATATAACTCTAGGTATAGAATCTTCTAAAGATAAAACAGTAAATGGTGTGCTCGTAGAAGGTACTCCTTATGATACTAGAGATACTATTAATAGAATCAAAACAAGATACAACCTTCCAAATGATTCTAAAGGTGATAGAGCAGCAATAATTCATTTTTTTAAAACTGTACAAGATAGTGTTAAAAATAAGGATGGTAAATTTGATGCCGATGATTTAGAGTATCTAGAAAACGAAGCTTTATTTTTTGATAAAAGTCAAAATAAGCTAGTAGTCTTTGATGATCTAAAAATAGGTGATGGTTCATTGCAAGAAAATATTAGAGTAGATAATGCAGACGCAATAAAAGGTGCACGACCTGACATTCCAGCTCTTGAAAAAGCTCGATATGATAATTTTATTAGTAAGCATTACAATCCAATGTACAAAGAGGCTGACATAGCTAATGGTGGTACATTCTCAGCAGAGCAATCCATTCAGCTTAGAACAGCTTGGGAAACAGGAGGATATGGTGATCCAGAAACGTTTCCTGTAGATCTACTAAATGTAGAAAGCAAAAACTATACAAGCAACGGCTTTGGACAACAACAGTTTGGAAAAAGTAATTCAACAACACTACCCGGTATAAGTGACCCATTAATCTTATCGGCTGTAAACGACTTAGAAAAAGGATTCTTAGCACAATTAAACGCTGACGTTCCACAGGGTGAGACACAGATTACTATGAACACCTTAAGCACTGAACAAAGAGACATTCTTGATAGAGCAAAAGGTGAGCTTATAGAATCTTTAAGAGAAGAAAAAGCTATAACTGGTAGCTTTACTAGCACAACTATAACAGAACGAGTCAAGGCAGAGCTAGCTAATATCGCCGCTGGTAGTTATGACCCTAAAGACTACGGTACACAAAATGCACGTATAGAAAACTTTGAAGCATATGGTGAGAAAGTAAAAGCGGACGAAAGCATTTTAGATGGTAAGGAATACATAGGCGTTTACGAAAAAGGTGCTTTAGCCGAAGGTCTAAATGCCTTATCAAATAACAGGCGAATACCACAGTACTGGATAAATGTAGCAAAGCAGTTAAAGATGGATCCTACAAAGTTATTAATGCAAAGACTAATAGCTACAGGTGGTTATAATGAAGAAACCAAATCGTTTTTACTTGACAAAACTCATTATAAATTAAGTAAAGAAGAACGTGAGCTTATAGATCGCAACCCATCAATCAATAAATCAATCGCTTTATTCTATAGCAAAAAAACTAAGAATCAAGTAGCAGATCTAATGGATAGTGTTAGACCTGTGATTATGGTAGATGGTAAGCTACAAAAGGTAGGCGACGATCACTACTTACGAGATAACGGACAAAGAGTTTTTACAGGAAGTAATGGGACTTCTATGTCTATAAATACCTTTATAAACGGAAAAGGTTTTTATCAAATAGGACGTTATGGCTTTAGTCAGCAAGATTTAAGAGATATTAAGGCTTACGTATTATCTAAACAAACCGCAGATGGTGGTCGTCTTCTAGATCTTGATGGTAACTTTGATGAAAATACACAAACTAAAGCCGCTGCTATTTTATGGAAACTAAGAATTGAAGAAAAAAACGGTACACGTGGTTTTGTAATTGGTGATGCTCAGATTGGTACTCATAAAATGCCTAACTTTAGTGAAGAAGATATTGAGTTATTAAATGAGATATTTCCAAAGTTAAAAGATGCAGACTTTTTTGCACACTGGGCATCACATTCTGATGACCTAAACAATTTGTTTCTCAGTGACAAAGAGGTTAAACAGGAAGCTATAGCTGAAGAACAAAACTCTATAGTTACTTCAGATATTGTAGCTGAGTTTATTAGTAATAATAGAGATAATAAGAACAATAAGTTTAAGGCTACAGTTGACGGTAAACTTGTTAACTTTAGAAAAGACGATGGTACACTTATATCAGACATTAAGTTTAGTGATCTTAACAAAGCAGCTCAACTTAAATTACTTGATGAACAGGGACTTAAGTTTAAAACATTTGGTGATTCAACTCAAATTATAGAAAAACGTAAACCAACAACAACGAAACGGAGAAGATAATGAGTCAGAAGTTTGAGGTAGAACTAGAGGACAACACAATAGATGACCTTACACAACAGGCTCAAAATTTGTCCGACTCCTACAACCAAAGACGGCAAGAAGAAGCTAATCGAAAAAAGCAAATAGAAGAAGAGCAGCAACAAGCTGAGGATGTACAATTTGACCCACGTAACGCAGATACATGGGGTGCAAAAGCCTTTATTAAAGAAGGCCAATCAATTTTATCAGGCGGTTTACAAGACACCGCCTCTTCTTTAGCAACATTTCCAGAGCGTACAATAGATGCGTTATCTGGTGCAATGCAACGAGAACGCCAACTTACAGGAGAATACAGGCCAGATTGGACACCGTTCAATGGTTATGATAATCCTATAGAAACTAAAACATGGTGGGGCAAGCAGCTAAGAGGTCTAGTACATTTTGGATCTCTTGCAGCTGGTACAATAATAGCAGCAAAAGGTGCAGTCGCAACTGGAGTAGTTACAGTACCAGCAAGTCTAGCTGGTCTAGCTAGCAGCAGTGTGTTACGAGGTGCAGCAGTTGGTGCTGTGTCTGACCTTATATCTAAAGAGTCAGATGAGCAGAACGCTTTAGCTGCATTACGTGACAGATATGGTTGGATTGACACACCATTATCTACAAAAGATACTGACCATCCTATTATGATGAAACTTAAAAACATCGTGGAAGGTATGGGTATTGGTATAATATTTGATGGTGTAGCGTATGCACTTAAAAAAGGTGGTGATACAGCTATAACACAAATAACAAAAAGAAATAAAAGCTTACAGGATCAGTCACTACAGGCTGGACTTGCACAGCTCCGAAAAGGAGAAGCTGAGTTTAGAGCTGACAAAAACGCACCATTTGCAGAACCACACCAAGGGGCACATGTATCAGAGGTCGACCCAGAAGTAGCTCGTCAACAGTTATCCAAAACACGTACAGATTGGGGCTCAGAGGACGGTTCAACAGGATCCGTTACAACACCCATAGAACGAGAAAGGATAGCCTTAGAGGGCGGTACAGACGACGCACAGGTTGAAAGAATCATGCGTACTTTGATGAGTGGCGAAAAGTTTGCAAAAGAACTCGAAGCTGCAAAAGGTGATAGAAAAAAATTAGCAGCATTATATAGAGAGTCTATTGAAGCACATCAACGAATTACACAAAACAGAAATCCTATTGAGATGTCTCCAGAAGAGTATCTAAAAGAACTGTTTGAAACCAATGACGTTATTGATGGTATCGAAGTATGGACATCTAAAAACGTAGCCGTAGCTGACCTAGTAGTAGGAACATTGCTAAAGCAGCTACGTGATACAGGTATTGCTGGTAGAGAAATAGCTGATTTAGTTGATCTAGGAGCTGTAGACGGCCCTGCTAAACAGATAGTTGATACTATGCTAACTGCACTATATCAGACTAAGAAAGCAAGGTTTGTTAAGTCAGACTCATTTAGAGCATTAGGTGTAGGTAAAAAGAGAAAGGCAGCACTAGAAGAAGTAGTTACAAAAGACGTTGCAGATACTAGAGATCAAATCCAAACTATTCTAAACATTGCAAAAGATGATAAGAATGATGATCTGCTAAACGCTTTGTTTGAAGCTTTTTCTATGATGAAAGATATACAGAGTCTTGATGACTTTGATAACTGGGCAAAGAAAGTACTCAAAGGTGGTAAGATAGATCCTAACGGCCCAGACCGTACAGGTGTTCTTATACGTGAGCTAGAGGGTGTAATGACTAACAGTATATTATCTGGCCCTAAAACACCAGCTCGAGCAATTATGGGTACATCTACTGCAACACTGCTAAGACCTCTTGCTACAGCATTAGGTTATGCAATTAAAGCTCCATTTACTGGAGACATACGTGGACTTAGAGCTAGCTTGTCAACAGTTAATGCTATGGTAGAAGCTATACCAGAATCCTTTGAAATATTTAAAAACAAGCTTAACTCTTACTGGAAGGGTGATATAAGAAATATTAAGACACGTTATGCTGAATATACAAAGGGTGATGATAACTGGGAAATCTTACGTCGTTGGGCAGAAGATAGTGGTAGAGCATCAGCTGGTGATGTAGCAGCGTTTAGAATTGCTAACATGGCACGTAGTATGAATAACAGTAATATGTTGACATACTCTACAAAGCTTATGGCTGCAACTGACGATGCCTTTGCGTATATTTTAGGTCGTGCAAAGATGCGAGAGAAAGCTATGCGTAAAGTTCTTGAGCTACAGAGCAACGGTATACAGACACCTAAAATTACAAAGGAGTTAATGAAAGCCTATGAAGATGATTTTTATAGTCAGGTTTTTGACGCTGCTGGTAATATTACGGATGAAGCTACCTCGTTCGCAAAGAAAGAAGTTACACTTACTCAAGAGCTTACAGGTTTTGCTAAAGGTCTAAACGATGTATTTACAGCTACACCGCTAGCCAAACCATTCTTTTTGTTTGCTAGAACTGGTGTAAACGGTCTTGCATTGACAGGTAAGTATACACCCGGTTTTAACTTTTTAGTCAAAGAGTTTAACGACATCGCATTTGCCAACCCTAATGATTTAGGTAGTGTATCTAAGTACGGTATCTTTACAGCAGAAGAACTTGCTAACGCTAGAGCACTACAAACAGGCCGATTGGCTATGGGCTCTGCTGTAGTATTTATGGCTACACAGGCATGGATGCGTGGTGATCTTAATGGTAACGGCCCAGTTGACAGACAGAAAAGACAGTTATGGCTAGATGGTAAGTGGGAGCCAAGAACTATTCGTATTGGTGATGTTCGTGTAGGCTATGACCAGTTTGAACCATTTAACCTTATTATGTCTACGATTGCTGACGTAGGTGATGCAAGTCATCTGATGGGTGAAGAGTGGACAGAAAATGAACTAGGTAAAATATCATTAGTTGTAGCACAGGCTGTAACCAGTAAATCATACCTAGCAGGCATACAATCTTTTGTAGATTTATTTGGTGGTAGACCCGGACAAGGCCCACGTATTGTAGCAAGTTTACTTAACAATACTGTACCTATGGCTGGTTTACGTAATGAGATGGGTAAATTATTTACACCATACATGCGTGAGATAGGATCGGGTATCAGACAATCAGTTCGTAACCGTAACTTACTTACTGAGTTAGCTACACAAGTAAACCCACATGCTGAACCATTACCTATAAAGTATGATATGCTTACAGGTAAACCAATTAAAGATTGGGATTTTATGACTCGTGCATTTAATGCTGTGAGTCCTGTAAGTCTTAATTTAGATCAAAGTCCCGGTAGAAACTTTCTATTTGATAGCGGCTATGATCTTAGACAATCTACCTACTATGCTCCTGACGGTACAAATTTAACAGACAGTCCTTCTATTAGATCTAGATTTCAACAAGCTATTGGTATACAAAACTTAGAACTAGCACTAGACAAGTTAGCTAGAGATCCAAGAGCTTTAGCGTCTATGGAAGAAATGTATAAAGATATCAACTCTGGTAGGCGTGGTGACTTCAATGCAAGAGATTACTGGCACAACAGAGAAATAGATAAACTATTTCGGAAAGCTAGAAGAATAGCTTGGGCTAACATTAAGCGTCAGTCAGATATACTTAAACTACGTGAAGAGCAGCAAGCGAAGAAGTTTGCACAAATTAGAAAGCAACGTAGCACAGCAAACATCCTCAACATATACAAATAAATGGCAACAACATTCGTAGAATACACTGGGGATGGGAACGCTACTAAGTCGTTTTCTTTCCCTTCATATCAAGAATCTGATGTTAAAGTCCGTGTAGATGGTGTACTTAAGACAACAAGTACACACTACAACATTACTGGTTACACTACTACTGGTGGTGGTAATGTAGTCTTTACATCAGGTAATATACCATCCAGTCCAGCTAACATACGTATATATCGTGACACTAACGTAGATACAGCCAAGGCTACATTTACAGCAGGGTCATCCGTAAAAGCAGCTGACTTAAATAATAACAACACCCAGCTCTTATACAGAGCACAAGAAGAGCAGATACCTAATCTAATACATTCGTATGATATAGATGATGCTGCTATAGAAACAAGTAAGATTAAAGATGATGCTATAACAGAGGCTAAGATAGCTAACGATGCTTTGACTGGTAGCAACATGGCTGCCGGTACAATTACTACTGCCAAGCTAGCTGACGGTCTTATTACAACAGCTAAACTTGCAGCTGACTCAGTAACAGGTGCTAAAATTGCAGATGACCAGATAAATTCTGAACATTATGTAGATGGCAGCATTGATACAGCTCACATTGCAGACGGTCAGGTAACTACAGTTAAAATAGCTTTTGAAAATGTTACATCAGATAAAATAGCTGCTAACGCTGTTACAGCAGCTAAGATTGCAGATAACTCTGTACAAACAGCTTTTATTGTAAATGACGCAATTACAAATGCAAAGATAGCTGACGACAGTATAGATTCAGAACACTATGTTGATGGTAGTATAGACACTGCACATATAGCAGACAACGCAGTTACTAATGCAAAAGTAGCTAACAATGCAGTTACACAAGCTAAGATTGCAACTGGTGAAGTTACTTCATCTAAACTTGCAGACCTTGCCGTTACTACAGCTAAACTTGGAAATAATGCAGTAACAGCAGCTAAGATAGCAAGCAACGCTGTTACAACTGATAAGATAGCTGATGGTGAACTAACAACACTAGCTGGCATGCAGTCAACAACTGCGTCAAACCTAGCAAGTTCTACAGCTCTTACAGCTACTACAGCAGAGCTAAACCAGCTTGATGGTATTACACTTGAAACTTCAGTTACTACAAATAGCGACACACGTATACCTACATCTAAGGCGGTAAACGATCTTGTATTGTCTGTAACAAATGCTCTTGGTGGTTTTGTAGCTATAGCAAACGAAACTAGCTTTCCTACAGCAAACCCTGACCCAAGCAACAATGCTGGTACAGTTGTATCTATATCACAACTCTCAACTGGACTTGCAGTTAATGGTAGTGGTGTAGCAACTATATCTAACGGTGCTGGTACAGGTAACACTGTAACTATAACTGGTTTTCCATCTAACTTACAAAGTCAGACACTACCAGCAAGCAGCGGTTTACAGGTACAAACAACATCAACCTTACACACATATACATTCCACAAACAGTTAGCTAGTGCAGCCGATATACAGGCTATCAGTGCGACAGTTAACTCATTCTCAAACAGATACAGAGTGTCAGCTTCTGCACCTACATCTTCTCTAGATGGCGGTGACTTATGGTATGACACAACTAACAGTAAGCTTATGGTTTACTCTAGTCAGAACTCTGCATGGGAAGAGTCATCTGCTATTGGTAACTTCTTTATATCTACAATATCTAGCTCATCAAATACAGGTGGAGGAAGTGCAACACCAAATGGAACAGCTTATAGATTTACAATATCTGACGCACCTACAACTGCCGCAGCTTGTATTGTCAGCGTCGATGGAGTCATTCAGAAACCTAACAGTGGATCCAGCCAGCCAAGCGAGGGCTTCGTCCTTGTGGGTAATGACATTATTCTTGGGGCCGCCCCTGCTAACGGTGCTAGCCTCTTTGTTACTGTCATCGGGTCAACAGTCGGAATAGGTACACCAAGTAACAACACAGTTACAACAGCAATACTACAGAATGGATCAGTTACAACTGCTAAGATTGTAGATGCGAACGTAACTACAGCTAAGATAGCAGATGATGCGATTACTGACGCTAAACTAGCAGACGGTTCAGTTGGAGTTTCCGCTTTAGCTGCTAATGCAGTTACTACAGTAAAGATTGCAGACGATGCTGTTACTGATGCTAAACTCGCCACTGGTTCAGTTGGTACAGACGCTTTAGCAGCTGATGCAGTAACTGCTGCAAAGCTTGCTGACACGTCTGTAAGTGCTGGTAGCTATGGTTCTGCCACAGCCATCCCAGCGATTACTGTAGACGCTCAGGGACGTATTACAGCAGCATCTACAAACACAGTTAACACAACCACTAACTTAGGTATAAACTTCTTTTCGGATAGTGCAACGATTACTAGCTCAACAGGTACTAACGTTAGTATAACCGAAGCTACTGGAAGTCAAGCTGGTTTGATGTCTACAACGCATCACAACAAACTTGATGGTATCGCTACTGGAGCTAATGTAGGTATAACTGATGTAGTATCTGACACATCACCACAGCTAGGTGGCTCGCTAGATACTAATGGTAACAATATTAGTTTTGTTGATAGTAGTGGTACAAACAGTAATAGAGCAACATTTGGTACTAGCAATGATCTTGCTATTTATCACCAGAATAATGTCTCGCATATACATGAAAGTGGCACAGGCCCATTAAGACTAAGTACTGACGAGTTTCAATTAATGGATAGTGGTCATACTAAGACTGCGATATATGCTCCCCCTGCATTAGGAGTGTCATTAAATTATAATGGTAACACAAAGTTTCAAACTACTAACACAGGTGCTACTATAACAGGAGATTTAGTTGCAGATGGAGTTAGAGGTGGGAATCTTAGCTTAGGTGGTACTTACAACAATACGCTTGAAAATGTTTTAAGTAATACAGTTTTACATCTACAATATAGTAATTCTGGAGATATTAGATGTAACGAGGGTGGCGGTGATTTACAAACTCGTGATATAAAACCAGAAAGTAATAACGCATATAATTTAGGTACAACAGCATTACGTTGGGCAAACATATACACAAACGACCTTCACTTATCTAATAATGGTTCATCTAATGAGATGGATGGTACATGGGGTGACTGGACAATACAAGAAGGAGAATCAGACTTGTTCTTAAAAAATAACCGTTCTGGTAAAAAATACAAATTTAATTTAACGGAGGTATCGTAATGGCTCCCTTATACATAGGTGCAGCAAACAGCACAGACAAAGCAACAGTTGCACCTAAATTGGGTACTTCACCTTTAGCTCCAGCTACCAATGCAGCACAATTAAAAGCTCTTGGAGGTCAATATAACCAGAATGGTTTTTACTGGATTCAGTGTGGTAACATGTCACATCCAGCATTAATTTGGTGCGACATGGAGTCTGGTGATAGTAATGTTGGAGGTATTGGTGGTTGGAATAGATTTTGGTGGTATGGAACATACGAAATAAATGGTGTTCAAAATATTCACAATAACAGTTTTCCAACTGGTGACTGTTTTGGTAATACTATAGAAAGTCTACCACATGATAGTACTTTTGGTTTTGGTAGAATACCTACTGGTATTACCCCTAGCTATTTATTAGTTAAGGGAAAAAACAGTGTTGTTGGATATAATAACGATCATTTACAATGGATAGGTTACGCATTTGATAGCAATAACACTACGTCAGCTAAAGTATTAGCTTCTATGCAAAGTGGTACAACATATAATCAGAGTAGTACTGATACTGCGGCTTGGGCTGCTGCATCTACTGGTTCACGAGGAAACTGGAATAGTGCTAGTGGAACATACGTAACAGATAACTGGTGGTACTCTTCATCCTCATATAACCAATACGGAAGAGGTGCATCTTTTAACCTAGATGATGACGGTGCGTGGGGTAATACAGCATTTGCTGCTGGATATGACTCTGCTGGTTCTCTTGGTGTAGACTTTGCAACAGACTCAGTTCAAAATGGTGCATCAAATCATCTCGTACTTTATTGGAAATAACCTATGACACTAACTAAAATTGCCTCTACAGGTGTAGAAGATTCGCTTAGGTGGGTCTTAGGTGCTAATGGTACAAGTGATTATACGTTTACTGGGCCGGGTCTAACCGGCACGGTAAATGATCCTACTATATACCTGACTAGAGGACACACATACATATTTCAAAATAACTCTGGTGGACATCCATTTTACATCAAAACTAGCATAGCTAATGGTGGAACTAATGATGCGTATAACACAGGAGTTACAAACAACGGAGGTGGTAACGGTACAGAGATAGTATTTACTGTACCACACGACTCTCCTGACATACTGTACTATCAGTGCAGCAGTCATTCAAGTATGGCTGGTCAATTTAATATAGCTGGCTCTGTTGCTGATGGTAGTATAAGCACAGCAAAGATTGCGGATGATGCAGTTACTGACGCTAAGTTAGCTAACTCTATCAACGCAGCTATAGCAGCAAACACAGCAAAAACTAGCAACGCTACACATACTGGTGATGTAACTGGATCTACGTCTTTGACTATTGCAGATGATGCAGTTACAGCAGCAAAGATAGCTGACGGCGAAGTTGGCACAGCAGCTCTAGCTAGCAATGCAGTTACAAATGCAAAGCTAGCTGATGATGCAGTTACTCATGGTAAACTAGCAACTGGGTCAGTCGGTTCAGATGCTTTAGCAAGTGACGCAGTAACAGCAGCTAAGATTGCTGATGACGCAGTTAATGGCTCACATTTAGCTGATGCCGCTATAAACAACACAGCTATAATTGCTGATAATGTAGTTTCAACTAATAAACTTACTGTTGGCACATCATCTAATGATGGTAAGTTCTTACGTGCAAATAATGGATCAGCTCCTACGTTTGAGTCATTACCAGCTAGTGGTGTAACTGTAGGCAATGCCGCAGATGAAAGAATTGTTACTAGTGATGGTACTAACTTAGATGCTGAGTCAAATTTTGTTTATAGAGCTAGTAATAATACTGTTGGTATAGGTACATCAAGTCCAGAGCCAACTGCTAGTTATTATCAAGGTGCATGTTTGCACATTCATCAGGCAGCGAGTGGTGGTTCTGTTGGATCACAAGTTCATCTTACTAATGATTATGGTGGTAGTGCAGCTAGTGATGGCTCTCAAGTATCTCATTATAATCATAGTCTTTATATAAATAACCAAGAGAGCGGTGATACTTATTTTTATAATAATGGCTCATCAACAGCAACAATAAAAGGTAGTAGTGGTAAAGTTGGTATAGGTACTCAAGCACCCGATGAAAAGCTTCATGTAAATGGAAATATTAAAGCAACTAGTATTTATTTAGGTGGTAGTTCCGATGCGTTAGACGACTATGAGGAAGGTACTTGGACACCTATACTAGCAGATGCTTATACTGGTGGTAACACTAAAACTAGTGGTGGTAACTGGACATCTTGGGCTCATTATACAAAAATTGGTGATACAGTTCGTGTATATATGAACGCATATGGGATGAATAATACTGGGATGGATAATAATCAGATTTTTGTACGTGGCTTACCTTTCACTGCTCATGGTACTCAAACTGGGCCTCTAACGTCGGCTTACTTTGATAGCGTAGATAGCACTCAGTTTGGTCTACACGTTCAAATTAATAATACCCAAAGCGTAGGAAGACTACACAAACTAGACGATAACGCTAACGGTAGTCCTACGTTTAATTGGAATCACATAAAAACTCAAAATTACTTTAATTTTCAATTCACAATAGTATATAAAACAAACCAATAATGGCATTATCAGAAACAACCGAATACGACAAGATAGAAGTTTTCGGTCAATACAAACAGGTGGGAGTCCGAAAAGCAACAGTTATTAAAAAAGATGGAGTAGAAATAGCAAGAACTTTTAATAGATATGTTCTTTCTCCAGACGAAGATATCACAAATCAACCAACAGAGGTTCAAAGTATTTGTAATTTAGTCTGGACACAAGAGATAAAAGACGCATGGGCAGCTACCCTAGCATAAAACTTCCTAGTGTAACAACAATACAAACCCCATCTTTACCTCTCCCTACAGCAGATGTTCCCTCATATCAACCTTTGGTTGTACCTCCGCAAGATTTACGAAGACCCAAAGGTACAGAGGAGGTGCGGACAGAAGAAAACCCACCACCAAAAATACACTTTCCACCCTTACCTAGTATCACTTTACCATCGCAAGAAGTCCTAGTCGCTGCATCGGTTACTGCTGTAACTGCTGTAGCAGCTGCGACTGTTACACAACCTGTAATTAATGCGTT
>VTLG01015827.1_pt1 | contig 20012 bp, 24 predicted proteins | sample 4694571 | NCBI WGS metagenome assembly VTLG01 (sample SAMN12604809, study PRJNA352737) | marine metagenome | biome: ENVO:00000447; feature: ENVO:00000209|ENVO:00000569|ENVO:01000036; material: ENVO:00002151; isolation source: viral sequences binned using virsorter ... | reverse complement strand
AGCAGGTTTTAATGGCTTTAAAGACAATGTATGCTATATACATAGTACATACCTAGACAATGAAGAAAACCTCTCACAGAGCTTCCTAGAGCGTATTAAGACTATAAAGCACACTAACTTTAAAAAGTATACTCATAAAATTATGGGCGGCTGGTTAGAACGTGCCGAAGGAGTTGTATTTGACAATTGGAGCATTGGAGAATTTAATCCTGATGGACTTCAAACTTCTTGTGGAATGGACTTTGGATTCTCAGTTGATCCTGATAGTCTTACTGAAGTTGCAATAGACAAGCGTAAGCAAAAGATATATTTAAAAGAACATATATATAAGAATGGATTAAAATCACAGGAACTTGCTGAGATTGTTTTAGATAAGGTTGGCAATATGTTGATTATCGCAGACAGCAGCGAACCAAGACTAATAGCAGACTTAAAGCATTTAGGAGTAAACATTAAACCAGTTAAGAAAGGAACTATTGAAAGTGGTATAACTAGGATGCAAGACTTTGAGTTGGTAATAACTCCTGAATCAACTAACATAGCTAAAGAGCTGAACAACTATATATTTTCGGACAAGGCTTCTAAGCTATATGTAGATTCATATAACCATGCAATTGATGGTGTGAGATACAATGTCATTTATCATTTAGACAATCCAAATGCGGGTAAATATTTTGTGCAATAAAAAAGCCCCCCGCTTTGAGTATTACGACAAGTAAGAGAAAGGTGCGAGGGGCTTTAACAACTAAATTGAAACAACTAGGCAAATATAAACAAATTTTTTAAACAATAAACTAAATATTAACTTTTTCTATTATATAATGTATGAAGGTTAAGATTAAGAAGGAAGGGAAAGTCAAGAGTTTTAAGTTGATAAGTAGTTGGGAAGAAGTTACTCTCAGTAAATGGCTTAAACTAATTGACTTTCATAATGGTACAAAGAGTGAAGAAGCAGAAGAAACAATAGCCGCTTTATCTAATATTCCAAAAGATTTAATTAAGCAATTGGAGTTAAAAGATGTAGCAGTTATAATGAGTAAAATATCAGAGTTACAACAGAAGCAAGATAGTTCTTTAAAAAGGATAATTGAAATAGATGGGAAAAGGTACGGCTTCCATCCTAATTTGGATGAGATAACATTAGGAGAATATGCCGACCTCGAGACTATGATTAAGAATGATATTGAAAAGAACATGCCTGAAGTAATAGCAGTTCTATTTAGACCAATAGTTGAAGAAAACAATGATGTCTATACAATAGAAGCTTATGATGGTAATATAAGCATTAGGGCAGAGGAGATGAAGAAGATGTCAGCAGAGCAAGTGCAATCAGCACTGGTTTTTTTTTACAATTTAGGGAAAGAATTGTTAATGACTTTGGAATCATTTTCGATACAGGTGCTGAAGGAAATGAAGATGCAGTTGCCTCAGAATCCTTTGCAGAAAAGTGGAGTTGGTTCGGAGTAATGTACAGATTGACAAATGCAGATATTTCAAAATTAGAAACAATAACAAAACTTAATCTCTTAGAAGCACTAACTTGGTTAAGTTATGAAACAGATTTAGAATCACAAAATAAAGTAAAACATGGCAGTCAGCAATAAGACATACAATAATGTAATAGATACACTTTGTAGACTTGGGGAGTATCATGAACAAATATCTACCGTCTCAGTTGGAGATATATTTGACATCAATTTAGAGAAGATGGAGAAGATGCCACTACTACATATTAATCCAACATCCGTAACAACAGGAGATAGTGAATTGGTTTACAACTTTCAGCTTTTTATCGCTGACTTAGTATCTGAAAAAGATAATTGGAAAACATATCAAGCTCAAGGCCTGACTAAGCTGTTAGACCCTAAGAACAACGAACAACAAGTATGGAATCAGACTTTAGAAATATGTACTGATTTTATAGGAATGCTTAGACACAGCTCTAGACAATCTTTAGCAGGAGTAAATGATATTAATAAACCCTTGTACTTTACACAAGATCAATTTACAATAGAACCCTTTCAAGAAAGATTTGACAATCTTTTATGCGGTTGGACTTTCACAATAGGTGTTAGAGTCATGAATGACTTTGATACTTGTGTAATCCCTGTAACAGATTTAGGTGCGGGTTATTAATGATTGAACTACTAAAGAGATTAAATACGATAAAGATAGGCAAAGTAATAATAAAAATAATACCACCAACAATAAAAATTAAAATATAAAATATGGCAGATTTAGTAACAACAATAAGTGAATCAGTAACCTTGAATGGTTCGGTGAGGGGTTCAACAAATGCAGTAACACAAACTAGTGTAATAGATGTATTTGAAAGAATAGTAACTTGCACTCAAGGACAAGAAACAACAGTAGCAGTATTTGCTGCAAGTCCTTATACATCAGCAGGTGCAATAGACCAAGACAGGTCAAAGTATATTAGAATAACAAACCTTAGTACAACAGAAGATATTGAAGTAGCATTTGTAGGTTCAGCGACTTTGTATCAAGTAAAGATTAGAGCAGGATATTCTCATATTCTTAGTGAAGGTGTAGAAATACTATTAGCTGAAGCAGATACAAGCCCGTCATTTGGAACTATGGAAAGTTTAGCCTCTATTATAGTAAAACCTGTAGGCGCAACTGATGTACAATGTGAAGTATTTGTTGGGCTTGTATAATGAAAACCGACAACCTAGAAAATTACTTAAATAGCTTTGCTAATCAAGTTGTAAAAGAATCTAAGGGAATCTTGAAAAGAGACAAAGGAAGCACAGCATTAGCAGGATCAATTAAAGCTCAAGTAAATATTGAACCACAAGGCTATAGTGTTAAATTTTACATGTATGACTATGGTACTTTTTTAGATAAAGGAGTTTCAGGAAATAAAAAGAAAAGAAGTTTTATTAATTACAAAGGTAAAAACGAATCAAGCCCTTATAGCTACACAACTAAAGGACCTCCTATTGATATACTGTCTAAGTGGATTAAAAAGAAAGGAATCAAAGGACATGGAGTTGCAAAAGGTAGGTCTAAAAAGACAGGGCAGTTTATTTCAGGCTTTGCTTATTTGATAAGTAAAAAAATTAAAAGAGAAGGAATTAAAAGCCTCAGCTTTTTCCAAAAACCTTTAGGGATGGAATATGCTAAACTAGGTGAAAACATTTTAAAAGAATTTAAAAAGGATATTCAATTATATATTACAACCTTTACAAAACATAAATAATATGGCAGCAAATTCAGTAATAGAACAACAACCTTATGGATTACCAATTCCAGTAGGTCAAGAACTAATATTTGTAGTATCAAATCAAACAGCAGTATCACAAGAAACAAAAGTTAAGTTTTGTGCTGAAGTACATATAAGCACTACAATGCCTGTAACAGCTACTTCAAATGATTTGAAAGGAGTTTTTAAAACAACGCCTAACAATGCAGGAGTAGGGATGTTTGATTTAAGAAATGTAGTAGAGAATTATGTTAAAGCAGATAACATGGCTGCTGATGGTAGCTCTTATAAAGGTACTACCACTTCTTCAACTGCTAGGCATCCTGTTCACTTAATTGATAAGTATTCTTTAAATAACAACTTAATTAGAGTGATGGTAATTCAGTTTTATGTTGAATATTTAGGAGCAACCCATAATGGTGTTACTGATCCTAATGTAGTTGCTAGGCAAGATGGAACTACAGAAAATTCAACTGTTTTTGTAATTTTTAATGGTTATGTAAAGCACACTGATAAATTAATACACTCAGTTAATAATCCACAGAATTTTGGATATGACATGACTAGGTTTTCATTAAATGATTCAACAGATGAATTTTTAACAAATGCACCAACTACTCAATATGCCAATTTAGATGATTATGGAACTTTTTGTTTATTGCCTAATGATATGACTAGAGTAATAGCCAAGTATTATGCAAGTGATGGTACATGGCTAAATAGTCCTGGTGAATATATTGATAAAAGTTTAGCAAATGGTGCTTTTGATGCTGCTTCATTTGTATCTGATAAATTGATATTACATTTTGGTTGCTTTCCTGCAAATTTAAGGAACTGGAGTTCTACATTTCAAGGTCTAGTTACAGCAGGAACTATACAAGGTGGCTCTATTACTATTCAAGCTTTAAATGTTTCTACACCTGTTTCTGAAATTTACACTATACAACTCAATTGCCCTAACACAAAAAACTATGAAAGCATTAGACTTGCTTGGTTGAATCAATGGGGGGCTTGGGATTACTACACTTTCACTAAGAAGTCAGTTAGAAATACATCAACACAGGGATCTACTTATCAGCAACTTGGCGGAACTTGGAATGAAAGTCTATATAGAACTGACAGTTATAAAGGCGGTAAAAAAGCTTTCAGAGTAAATGCTACTGAAAAGATAATAATGAACACAGGCTTTGTTTCAGAAGATGATAATGTAATTTTTGAAGAATTAATAAACAGTCCTGAAGTTTACTTATTGGATGGCTATCAAACTGATACAGGAACTTCAGCTCTTAATCAATATGTAAAACCTGTAAGAATAACAACCTCTAGTTTTACAAGAAAGACTATTGCTAATGATAGACTAATGCAGTACACTTTTGAAATAGAGAAAAGTAATACACTAAGAACACAATCTATCTAATGAGCATCCAACTCATATTATTTCCACAAAGTTATAATGGACTAAATCCTATAAGTACACTCTCTACTGAGTTTGTAGTAGATGGTATTAATTTTAACACTATAAATACTTCGCCTACTTCCTTATCTTTAGCCGCCCCAACTTATCAATCAGCAATAGATGCTTTAAATGCTACAATGCTTGTTAATACTTGGTATAGATTTGCACCTAGTATAGCTCCCCCTACAGAAATAGGAGGTGGTGTTTCGTTTGTTGTATCACAGGGGATATTGCAAAAGTTATCTAATTTGGTTCTAGGACAAACTTATGATGTAGTTATAGAAACTCCCATTACAGGAGCACCGACCAGTCCCTTAATTTTCTATGTATATTCAGGAACTATTCAACAAAGCTCTACAGCAGTTTCAATTGTAGGAACTAACAGCTTTCAATTTACAGCTACTTCAACTACTAACACTATTGTGGTTTATTCAATAGGGATAAGTGCTGTTACTTCAATCTCAATAAAACAAGCAGCACAAATTCCAAGTGGAGCTATCCATGACTTAAGAACAGGACAAGTTATTGTAGACCTTTATGAAGATGAAGATATCCCTCTGACTTTAAGTGTTGATGATTTTAAAAATGTAGCAGAACAAGTACAGTCTTATTCAAAAGCTTTTAACTTACCTGCAACAAAAAGAAACAATCAAATCTTTGATAATATATTTGAAATAACAAGAAATACTAGTGAGTTGGTATTTAATCCTTATATAAAGACTCAATGTCAATTAAAGCAAGATGGATTTATTTTATTTGAAGGCTATTTAAGATTGATAGACATACAAGATAAAGAAGGTGAAATAAGTTATGATGTAAATCTTTATTCTGAAGTGATAGCTTTAGCAGACCTATTAGAAGATAGGACTTTCTCAGAATTAGATTTCTCTGAGTTAACTCATGACTATAACTATACTGAAATCAGAAATAGTTGGCAAGGCATTTTAGGATTGACTAATAATCTTCCTGTTGGTACTTTTGCAGGAACAGCAGGTACTAAAATAACAGATGTTTTAAGATATCCTTTTGTGGATTGGAATCATTCTTATACAATAGGGACTAATGGAGGTCCCGCCCTACCTAATTTAGAAAGTTCGTTTAGACCTTTTATCTCAATCAAGTATTTAATACAAAACATATTTTCAGCAACTAATGTATTTAGTTACACAAGTGATTTTATAGATAATGATCCTGACTTCCAAAAATTGTATATGGACTTTAATTGGGGTGCTGAAAATGCTCCTGTTGTGTTTGATTCAACTGGAGAGCTAACTAGACAAACCTTCTTTAATATCGGAACTTCTTTTACTACAATACCTTTTGAAGATTTGACAGGTAATACGATATCTAGTAATTTTGGATATTCGGCAGGAATATTTACAGCAATAACAGATAATCAAACCTATTATGTAGATTATGATTTTAGACTTGAAGCTTCTCCATCTTCTCCAACTGACACTTTAGATATTGAATGGCTTGTAAATGGTGTTTCTACAAATGTAGTTACAGGGCAGTCTACACCAACTTCTGGATGGGTTTATTCAGGTAATTTTACAGCTATCTTAAATACAGGAGATACTATATTATGTAGAGCAAAATGTGTTAATAACACTGTTCAGGTAGCTTTTCTTGGAGGAACTTTTGCTATGGTTACTGCAACTACAAGTTCAAATCAAACTACAAATGATACTTTGCTAGGAACACTTAGAGGAGAACTAGGACAATGGGATTTTCTTAAAGGCATCATTACTATGTTTAATTTAGTATCTGTACCTGATAAGACAAATCCTAACAACATATTGATAGAACCTTATAAGAATATGTTCCTAGAGAACTCAGATTCAACACCATTAGATTGGACTGATAAAATAGACATAGCAGAAATGAAGCTCACCCCTTTAACTGACTTAAATAAAAAGACAATTTTTAAATTTGTTGAAGATGATGATGACTATGCTTTTAATGTTTACAAAAATTCAGTTCAAGGGCATTTATATGGAAGCAAAGTTTGGGATGCTTCAGGTTTTACAGTATTAGAAGGTGAAGAAGAAGTAATAGCAGAGCCATTTGCAGCGACAGTACCAAAGGCTTTAATGGATCAGTTTCCTGATTTTATAGTTCCTAGGATTTATTCTTACAATCCTGATGATGATACTTCTGAGGGCTTTGATAACAGTCCAAGAATAATGTATAATAATGGAGTTGTAGATTTGACTAGCTGCACTTATTTTGTGCCATGTCAAAATCAACCCGCCCCATGTGGAGATGCAACAGAAGATCAGTTTTTACAATTTAGTCATTTAACAGATATCCCAACAGTAACCACCATCCCACCTGCAATAACTGACACAAATGATTTTCATTTTGGAGAATGTCAATTGTGTTTTGGATCAAATCCAACTACAAATAATTTATTTGGTACTTACTGGCTCCCTTATTTTAATGAGCTTTATAATGCAGACACTAGGACTATGACTCTTAAAGTAAACTTAACAGCAGGAGATATTAATACATTCAAGTTCTATGACACCATATTTATCAAGAACAGAACTTTTAGATGTAACAGAATTGACTACAAGCCAAACGATTTAGCAACAGTAGAATTTATACTTATACCATAATGGCGACACCTTATTTAAACGGATATTCAATAAAACCTACTTCAGTTAATGATTTAGGAGTAGTTATATTTACGGATGGAACTAATGATGTAATACCTAACCAACAGCAATGTGAAGCTTATGGATATACTTATGACAAAGCAACAGGAACTTGTACAGCTTTCACTTTCAGCACAAGCTTAGGAAGAAATATAAGCAATGAAACAAACAAACTTCAAGGTGCAGGAAATCAAGTTGAAACAGGAACTAATAATACAACTATAACAGGAGAAAATAACACCGTAAAAGGGCTTTCAAGAAATAACATCATAATAGGAAGTAATAATGAGATCTCTAATGGTGTTAATAATACTTTTGTCTATGGGAACTTGGCTAACTCAGTTGCTAATAATTCAATTGTCTTAGGCGGTAATGCAGAAGGAGATATTTTAGGTGAAAGACAATATACAACTTTTATGTATGGGGGTCAAACTACTGATGGTTCAGCAACTTTTGCTTACTTAAACAATGTTACTGGTAGTTATTTTCAGCCTACATCAGCAGGTAATGAAAACAGTGTCTTCTTTTTCCAAAGTGAAACAATAGCAGTTAGAACAGGTGGAGGTGCAGCAGGAAATGAAGGAGATTATGTGTCTTGGGTTGAAAGAGGAGTTGTTAAAAATGCAAGGACTTCTTTAAGTATAGATAGAACTGTTGAAGAAATAAGTTCTAGCGGAACTACAGCAGGATGGGATGCTGAAAGCACGGTATCAGGATCAGATTTTAAACAAGAACTAACAGGAGTAGCAGATATGACAATAGAATGGGCTTCAACTATTAGGATAACAGAAATAAGAACAAGTGTGGACTTAACATAAAAAGATATGGCAACAAAAGAAGTTTTAGAGATGGAAGTAAAAAGTAATATTAAAAATGTTACTAAAGAAACTGATGCTTTAGGAGATAGTGTCGGTAAAGCTGCTGATGAAACTAAAGGGCTTGGCACAGGACTTGCAACAGCAGGAGCAGCAGGAAAGAAAGGGTTTCAAATGATTAGTTCAGCAGTTTATGGTTTAGGTTTAGCATTAAAAGCAATTGGTATTGGACTTGTAGTTGCTCTATTCGTTTCTCTTAAAGAAGCTTTAGAAAGAAATCAAAAAGTAATGAATACAATCAATACCATAATGACTACTGTATCAACTACTTTTAATCAAGTGGTAGATGTGTTAGTAGATACTTATAATTGGGTAACTAAGGCATCTGAAAGATTTAATGGATTGGGAAGTGTAATGAAAGGTATAATGACATTAGTGCTAACCCCTTTCAAAATGACATTTTATCAGCTTAAATTAGCAATAGAAGTTTTGCAACTTGCTTGGGAAAAATCACCTTTAGGCGGGGGAGATATAAATAAAATAATAGAATTAGAAGCTAGTATAGTTAAAACAGGTGAATCTATCGTACAAGTAGGAAAGGATGCTATTGGTGCAGGGAAAGATATTATAACTAATTTTGGTGATGCTGTTGGTGAGATAGGGGGAATAGCAACAAGAGTAGTAGATGGTGTAAAAGATATTTCAATAAAAGCTAACTATGAAATGGCACAAGCTACAACTGCTGCTCAAAATAGTGCTAAACTAGCTGAAGCTCAAATACAAGGACTTATTGAAGAAAATGATTTACTTGCAGAAAAACAAAGGCAAATAAGAGATGATGAAACTAAGACTTTTGCAGAAAGAATAGCAGCCAATAAAGAGTTGGGAGATGTCCTTGATAAGCAAGAAGTAGAGATGTTAAAGTTGGCAGATTCTAGAGTGGCATCCGCCGCCTTAGAATTATCAGCTAATAAAGAAAATATAGATTTGCAAGTCGCGTATCAACAAACCCTAAATGATAGGGCAGGAGTAGAAGCTCAAATAGCAGGGTTTAGAAGTGAGCAACTAACCAATCAAGTATCATTAGAAAAAGAACTAGGTGAAGTTAAAAAAGAAATCCTTTTATCAGGTCTTGAAGGTATAAAACTAGAATTAGCAGAGCTTGAAGCTGCTTATAAGGAAAAGATAAAAATGGCTGATAAAGCAGGAGTAGATACTGCTGCTATTACAGCAAAATATGAGAAAGAAAAGGGAGATATTGTTAAAAGCTATCAAAAGGAAGTTGTTAAATGGAGTGAAATGTCATCTAAGGAACAACTTGGTATTGCATCCCAAACGGCAGGAAGCATGGCTAAAATCTTAGGAGAGCAAACCGCAGCAGGTCAAGCTATGGCAATCGTTCAAGCGACTATTGACACTTTTGCATCCGCACAAGCAGCTTATAAATCTTTAGCAGGTATTCCTCTTGTTGGGCCTGCTCTTGGTGGGGTAGCAGCAGCAGCAGCAGTAGTATCAGGAATGAAAAACATACAAGCAATTAAATCAGCAAGTTCAGCAGGAGTAAGTGGCGGTGGAGGTTCAGTTTCAGCACCAACAGCACAAACTCCAGCACCTCAGATGATGTCAGGAGCTTTTGAATTAGGCGGTGGGGTAGCACCTGAAGCTATGAGAGCTTATGTCGTAACCGATGAGATGACTAACAGCCAGAATCAATTAGCCAATATAAGACGTAGAGCAACAATTTAAAAATCAAATAAACTAACTAAAAATCTATTATATAATATGCCATGTACTAAATGTAAAGATGGGAAATACAAATGGGGAGAAACTGGAGAATGTAAATACGATTCTCTTGATGCCTGTGAATCAGCTAATCATAAATACAGTAAAATGAGACCAACACCACTAGGAAAAAAGACTTACGAAGAATACGAAAAAGAATTAAAAGAATATAATTTAAGTTCACAAAGATTTGACTTTGACAGTATTAAAACTCTTGATAGATTATTAAAAGAAAGTAAAGCTATTTTAAAAGAAAATGATAAAATATCTGAACGATACGATAAATGGACTGATATAAGGAATACAATGCAAAAAGAAGTAAAAAATAAAAAAGATATATCAGACAAAGCTATTGATAATTCTGCTAAAGTAAAAAAAGAAAATGATGCAAGATTAGAGAAAGCAGTAAAAGAAGGAAAACAAGATTTTCAAAAATATCAGGAAGCAGCTAAATTATATAATGAAAGTGTAGATGAAGAAGAAGATGCGTTAGGCGACTTAAAAGAGCAGCAAAAAAAAGCTGAAGCATTTGAAGGGCAATTTAAAGTCCAAATAGCAGATTTTCAAAAAGCAGCTAAATCTTTAGGTGTAACAGTAAATACTGATAAATATACTAAAGCTGCCAATAGTGTAAATAATCTTTAATATGAATAACACAAGAATAGTAGAATTAGTAATAGAAGATGACAACCAAGAGTTAGCTATTGATGCTATCTCGCTAGTCAGCTCTCCTGCCTTAGAAACTGACTTTGTATTCTTTGGTAAAGAGAAAAACAACTTGACATTCGCTAAAGTAGATGAAGAAAAGCGTATGCTAGTTAGTCCTGCACTTATACCTAACAAGCAGATATTTAGATATGATCCTAACACCGATTCAGATTACTATGTTTATTTTAGTCCTGAAACAGTACGTAAGGCTTCTGAGTTATATTTAAAGCATAACAACCACCACAAGGCTACTCACGAGCATTCTGAGAGAGTTTCAGGAGTCTTAACAGTAGAGTCTTGGATTAAGGAAGGAGATAGCGACAAGTCAAAATTATATGGCTTTGATTTGCCAAATGGAACGTGGTTTGTCAAAATGAAGATAACCAATGATGACGTTTGGAAAAAGATTAAAGATGGCGAACTTAAAGGTCTGAGTATTGAAGGTTATTTCACAAATAAATTTGAGCAAATGCAAAAGAAAGAGCCAACAACAGAAGAAGTAAGAACTGCACTAAAAGAATTGTTAAGTGTTCAGAAGGTTGAGTTAGGTGCTATTGATGACTTAGAAAAAGGAATAAAAAAAGCAATAACCTTTTCTACAAAAGCACACGACATAATGGAGAAAGCTGCTAAAAGTGCAGATGCACAAGCAGATAAATTTATTAAAGAATCAAGAGCAATGCAAAAGCTAAAATCAGATATAGAAAAACAAGCTAAAGAATTAGGTGTAGAACTTCCTAAAAACATAAAAAGTGTAATGAATGATTTAGATGCTAATTTTGAGTCTATTATTAAACTACAAAAATCTATACTGAATTTAAAATAATATGAAACCAACAACAGAACAAATACTAAGTGCTTTAAATAAAATGATACAAAGCAAAACTGAACTAAAAGCAGAAAGAGTTGAGTTGGCTTTGATAGATGATATAGAGAAGCAATCAAATAAAGCTTCCGCAGAATTTGAGGAACTTGTAAAAGAAAGTAAACAGGTACGAAAATTGGTTGGCAGACTTACAACAGGTTCTATTTTATTAAGAAAGTCAGGCGAAAAATTAGAATCTATGGTGAATGAGATGGAAAAAGCATTAAAAGAATTAGGCGTTGATAAGCCACCAAAACAATTTTTAGTAGCAAAAGGTCTTTACAAAATGTTTATCAAGCAAGGTGAAAGAATGTACGACCAATACGCCAAATTAGACTAAAAATCAAATAAATAAATAACTATTCTATTATATAACAGAACCTAAAAAAGAAACTATGGATTTAAAAGAACAAATATTAGTAGCACTTGGCTTAAATAAAGCTGAAGATGAAATTAAATTAGGGTGGCAATCTAAAAGCGAAGATGGTACAATCTTTGTATCTACTGCTGAAGAATTAGAAGCAGGGGTGGACATCTCAGTCCTAACTGAAGATGGCACTACGATCTTACTACCTGTTGGAACTTATAAAACTCAAGATGGTGTATCTTTCAGAGTTGAAGAAGAAGGAGTAGTTGCTGAAGTTATTGAATCAGAAACGGAAGAAAAAGAAGAAGCTTCTGAAGAGGTAAAGGCTGAAGAAGAAGCAGATGTAGGAGACTGGAAAGGAATGGAAAAGAGAATTGAGAACCTAGAAATAGCGGTTGCAAAACTTAAAGAAGCTAAAGAAGGTGGAGATGATGAGGTTGAAGCATCTGAAGAAATGGCTGAAGAAGTGACTGCACCTGGTAAAAATCCAAAAACTATAACTACTAAAGAAGTAGTAGAATTTTCAGCAGAAGAAATAGAAGCAATAAAAGCTGAAAACGAAAAACTGAAAACGGAACTAGCAGAATCACCTGCTGATGCTCCGATAAACACAAATAAATTTAGTTCAGAAAGAGCAACTCCTACTAAGCAAGAACTTAAAAGAATGAATAAGCAGGAGAAATTCTTATACGAACTATATAAATAATTAATTTAAAAAAATAAAAAAAATGGCAATTACAGTAACTCAAGCTAATTTTAATGGGAAGGCAGCAGGATTCTACATCAGCGCAGCATTAAAGGCTTCAAACTCGTTAGATTATCTAACAAGTTTAGAAAATATAAAATATAAAATGAATGTTCAGGCGTTAAATCAAACTGTCGATTCAGTTGTAGATGCAACGTGTGACTTCTCTTCAGTAGGGACTTTAGCCTTGACTGAGAAAGTTTTAGAACCAAAGAATCTACAAGTGAATATAGATTTATGTAAGGGAACTCTTTTAACTTCGTGGGAAGCGTTACAGATGAAAGCAGGAGCAGGAGGAGCGCCATCAGCAACTTTTGAGGATTACGTTATCTCTTATATGGGTAATATTATAGCAGAAGCAACTGAAGATTCAATTTGGTCAGGAACTAATGTAGCAGGACAATTTAATGGCTTCTTAGGATTAGTAACAGGATTACTTCTACCGGGACCTGACCCTACAGTTGTTCAAGATGGTGCAGCAGCAGCACCTTATACAGCAGGTAATATCATAGCTAACTTACAGTCAGCAGTAGCAGCAATTCCAACAGCAACTTTAGGAAAAGAGGACTTACATATTTATTTAAGTCAAAGAAGTTATCAATACTATATTGGAGCTGTATCTACTTTAGGATATGTTAATGCTTACAATATGAATGGTGATTACGTACCAATGTTTGAAGGCTACAAACTAGCCGTTTGCAACGGGATGGAAGAAAATCAAATGGTAGTGGCTCAGAAGTCAAACTTGTTCTTCGGAACTGACTTGCTTTCTGATAGCACTAGAATTAGCTTGATGGATATGGCTTCTTTAGATGGTTCAGATAATTTAAGAATGGTTTGTCGTTACTCAGCAGGTGTTCAGACAGGAACAGGAGCTGATATTGTAAGACAATCATAATAACACAAAGAAGGGAGTGTAAAAGCTCCCTACTTTTTAACTTTAAAAAATAAAAAGACATGGCTTGTGGAGCATTAACTAAGGGTAGGGGATTAGATTGTAATAGAATTTCAGGGGGAGTAAAGTTTATTTACTTCGGAGTTCTTGATCAATTTACTGCTCCTATTGAAACAACAGGACTTGTAGTAAGTTCAGGAGAAATAACAGATATTGAAATGGCTTCTAATATTCTTTACAGATACACTATGCCAATTGGAGTAGCTTCAGCTACTGACACTATAGTAGGTAGTCGTGAGAATGGAACGATTTACTACACTCCAACTGTTCAGGTGTTATTTAACAGACTTACTAAAGAAGACCAAAACGAAATTAAACTTTTAGGAGCAACTAAAGTAGTTGTATTCTGTCAGTTAAACCAACAATTAACGAACGGACATGATGTTATAATCGGAATGGGAGTTGTTAATGGAATGGAACTTAATGCAGGTACTATTGATACTGGGGCTGCTTGGGGTGATAAAAATGGTTACACTCTGACCTTCGATGGAATGGAGCAAGATCCTTTTCCAATGGTTGCGGATTACACGACCGTCCCATTTGACAATGCAGCTTTTAATTTTGGTGCAGGAAACCCTGCAACTTCATAATTTAATTGGTAGTTTTCATATATTCTTGATTAGGGCAGCTTAAGGCTGCTCTTTTCTTTTATAAAAACCTAGATAAGCAAATAAAAACAGAGTTTTTCTATTATATTATATAATGATACAAACAGCAACTGAAACTGACTTTACTTTTTATATTCAAACTGAAGACAATCGAATAGACACTTCAGTAGCTGCAACTCAAATAAGACATTTGTTGAAGTTTACTAATGATATGGATAAGTCAATTCATTATGTATATGGAACAGCAGAAGTTATTAAAAATAGATACACTAAATTTGAAGTAGATTATGATGCGGCTGCTCATACTGATTTATATGCAGGCTCTGTAGACTTATCTCCTGCTGGATATTGGAAATATGAAGCTTATGAAATAAGTTGGGTAGGAACTGTAACAGTAGCTTTAGGCAATGCTCCTGCAACGGAGAATGATGTTTTAAGCCCTCCTGCTAATGATAAAGGGATAGTTCAAGGTTTAGTAACAAAAGGAAAAATGTATGTAGCAGAGAAAGCAGGAACTGAGCAAGTTCAATACAATGAATATGAGCCTAGCTCAGGAACTAACTATATTTGGTACGGTCAATAAATAAAAAATTAAAAAAATTAAAAAATGGGAATAGAAAATGTACAACAGCTTTTAGTAGAGCAATTAGGTAAAAATGGAGGAACTGAAATATTCACAACAGCAGCACAAACCAGCAAGGATTGGTATTGTGTTTATTTTCCTGTTGAAACTGTAGTAGCTTCAATTACTGTAGCTGATGCAACAGGAGAGTCAGCTCTACATACAACTTTAGCAGCGGGGACAACCCTGTTTATGAATGTAACCGCAATTACCCTCACTAGTGGAATAGGAATAGGTTATCACGAAGGAGCTACTACATAGAATATGTTAGCACTTAAATTAGGCATAAGTTTAAATAACATCAAAGTAGCTGGTGGAGGAGGTAGTGATATTACTCAGATGATTATCGATTTCTACGCTAGAGCATTGGCTGATGGTGCTACAGAGACTCAAGGTACAGCTTGTTTAACACTATTATTAACAAACTTAAATGATATATCATGAGCTTATTAGATGATGCAGCAGTTTTAGTAACAGCAAATTCTTACAAGGCAGGAGTTCTTTATAGTATTAAGCCTGATACAGGTGCAGCAGACTTAGATATAACTAGATCTACAACTGCTACAACAGTAAGTCCTTTAGGTATTATAGAACCTGTTGATATAAATGTTCCTCAAATTGATTATACTGATGGCTGTGGTTCTTTTTGGATTGAAGCACAAAGCACTAATTTAGTTTTGTATAGTGCAGGAACAAACAATGCAGTATATATTAAAAGTGATGTAACTGTTGCTACTAATGCAGTAACCTCTCCTGATGGAACTCCTAATGCTGATGAAATGACTACAACAAGTGCTACTGCACAAATGTATCAGAGTATAACAGTTGTTGCAGCTACTAGTTATTCTTATTCTTTTTATGCTAAAAAAGGTACTATGACCGACATGAAATATAAAATATATGATGTGGACAATGCTTCTGATTTAGTTGCCAATACAAGCTATTATTCATCTGTGGGAAGTGATTGGACTAGAATAAGTAAAGTATTTACCACAGGTGCTGGAAACACAACTATACGTATCTATGCTTTAGATAGTTCTACTTCTACTGGTACTATGTATTTATGGGGACTTCAATTAGAAGTAAATAATAATGATAGAAATATGGAGAGTTCTTATATACCAACTACAGTTGCTACTGTTACTAGAAATGCATCTAGCTTTGTTAAAACAGGACTAACAAGCACTATGGGTTCAACTGAGGGTGTTTTATTTTGTGAAATGGCAATGTTTTATAATGGAGTTGGTACACCATCTTCAGAACAAAAGATGATGGGATGGAAAAGTTCAAGCGGTAGAGCAATTCTTGGTACTTGGGGTAGTAGTTGGTTTGCATGGACATCAGGTTCAGGAGGTAATACAATCTTTAGTATGACGCCTGGAGTAGCAGATGGTTCATTTGTGAAAATGGCAGTAAAATACAAAGCAGGAGACCACGCTTATTGGAAAGATGGTGTTGAACAAGCAACAGGAACTGATGCTACAGCAATAACTGCTGACCAAGATATTTTAGTGTGTAGTTATGAAAATATCGCTGGTTTTTGGGAGTTTTATGGAAAGATTAGAACAATACAAGTTTACAATAGAGCTTTAACAGATCCTGAATTAACAAGTTTAACTACTTAATATGAATATATATAAATTACAATACGATACTAAATCAGAAGCAGATGCAGACTTCTTAGATAAAGGAGTAACACAAGTAGTTGAAGCAGAAGGAGAACAGCAAACAATTTACGCTAATGGAACTCAAGCATTAGTAGACTTAGGAGAGATAGAAAATGAAGTAGGAGTTTTTTATGATATAATGACTACTGACTATATAGACTTTGGAACTCATGCTTTAACACCTGACCCGTGCTTACACTCTTTTGCAGGATGGGCTGTTGATGCAAATGGAGATAATGTACACCCTGAATAAAAAAATATGAAAGATTCAATTATTAACATAAATTTAGAAACATCCACTTCTCCAACAGTTACAGAAGTTCGTGGTAGGGATTGGATAGAGTATGGAACTGAAGATTGGAAAAACCTCTACCCACAGTTTATTATAGACTTATATTATTCTAGTTCAATAACGGCTGCTATCGTAAACGCCACGGCAGAGATGGTTGCAGGGGAAAATCTTATAATTGAGGATGAAGATGATAGAGATGAAGAAGCAAGAGTTAAGCTTCAAAATTTTATGGATAGAGCTAATGGAAATGAAAGCTTACATGAAGTTATTAAAAAGTTAGCTTTCGACTTTAAACTTCAGGGAGCTTTTGCTTTAAATGTAGTATGGTCTAAGGATAGGACACAAATAGCAGAAATCTACCATGTAGATGTTTCTAAAGTTAGATGTGCTAGACCTAATGAACTTGGAAAAACTAAAGGATATTACATAAGTTCAGACTGGTCAAATACTAGACAAAACAAGCCCTACTATGTACCTGCTTTTAATACTAATGATAGAACTTCAGCTAACCAGATTATGTATTCAGGGCTTTATAGTCCTAATATGAACTCTTATTTTACAAGTGATTGGGTGTCTTGCTCAAATTGGGCATTAATTGATGCTCGTATATCTGAATACCATCTTAACAATATCAGTGCAGGATTCTCAGGTAGCTTTATGATTAACTTCTCAAATGGCATACCAACACAAGAGGAGAGATTTCAGATAGAGCAAAGCATAACGGAAAAATTCACAGGACAAAATAATGCAGGAAAGTTTGTATTGACTTTTTCAGATGACAAAACTAGAACACCTGAAGTAACTCCAATAAGTCCTGCTGATCTTGACAAGCAATATATTGCATTACAAGAGCTTTTAACCTCTAACATACTTTCAGGCCACCGAGTTACATCTCCTATGCTAATGGGTATTAAGAATGATACAGGGCTTGGTTCAAATGTAGATGAGCTTAACTCAGCAGCGAACTTTTATCTTAATACAGTTGTAAAACCATTTCAAGATCAGATAGTAAAACAGCTTAGAAAAATCTTCCAAGTAAACCAAATGGATATGCCTGTAAACTTCATACAACTTAAACCAATTACTTTAGAATTTACAAGTGAAGATTTGAAAGGAGTTATGACAGAAGAAGAAATAAGAGATGAACTAGGGCTTGAACCTTTAGATGTAGAGATTAGAGAAGATTTTAGTAAAGTAGAAAAGACTGAGCTACAAAGTTTTATTGAAGAATTTGGAGAAGATATACCTGAAGAATGGGAGCTTATTGAAGAAGAAATAGTAGATGGAGAACACCAAGATTTTGACTTTGAAGAAGTTTTAAATGATGCTGCTAGTGAAAAGGTAGAATTAGCTTCAACAGGAAGCCCTAAGCCAGGTAGAAAATCTGAACAAGATGGTATATCTAAAAAGACCTATGACTATTTTAGAGTTCGCTATGTTTATGAAAAAGATAATTTTCTAGTAAACAAGTCAGGAACTAAAAGAGAATTTTGCAGACAAATGATGGGTGCAAAAAAGATGTACAGAAAAGAGGATATTATTAATATGGGTAAGAAGAGAGTCAATCCTGGATTTGGACCTCATGGATCTGATACTTATTCAATCTGGCTTTGGAAAGGAGGCGCACAATGTTTCCACTTTTGGACTAGAAGAATATTCAAGACTGTAATAGGAGAATCTAAGACTACTAAGATTGAAGATGCTGATTTAATTGGATATACTAAAGCTAGGTCAGAAGGATTTACAGCAAAGAAGAATGATAAATTGGTAGCAATACCTCCAAGAAAAATGAAGAACCACGGATATTTAGAATAAGAAACTATGGCATACGTACTTTTTATATCAGAAGAAAAACTAAAAGATTCAACAGCAATCAATTTAAATGTGGACGTTAATCTCTTACTCCCGTATGTAAGACAGGCGCAGAAGCTCTATGTTGAAACCAAGCTAGGCACAGATTTAACTGATAAATTAAAAGCAGAAATAACAGCAGGAACTTTAGCAGGAGCTTATAAGACCCTAGTAGATGACTATATTGGAGATATGCTTCCTAACTGGGCATTTTACCACGCCATCCCATTCCTTAGGTTCAAAATTGAAAATGGTAATATTTACTCCAAGACCTCAGAAACGGGAAATGCTCTTAGTACAGAAGAAGCCCAACACCTTAGAGAAGAAGTTAGAAATACTTCTGAATATTACACGGAACGAATGATAGAGTATGTAACAAATAATACTTCTAGCTTTCCTGAATACAGCACTTCAAGTGGTGCAGATGTTACTCCTGATAGAAATGCCTATTACAACGGGATGAACCTTGAAAGACCAAGCCCTCAAGGAACTAAATTAACATTAAGGAACTTTTTAACAGTAGGAGATTAATGAAGAAATACTACAAAACAAAAATTAAGAACATAACTAAACTTAAATCATATTTAAAAGATGCCATTAAAGCAGATAACAAAGGACATAGGAGAAGTTCTAGGAGTAAACAGCGTGATCCTAAGTGTAACGACCTTCACTAATTTAGAAATTCTATTAAAGATAATTCTATTAGTGATTTCAATAATTTATACTATTGACAAATGGTGGTATCATAAAAAGAAAAGGTAATGCCTAAAAAACGAAAACTAAATAGCACTAATCCTAAGTATAACAAAACAAAAAAAAGTGATGTTAAAATGCATAAAGAATTTGTTGCAGAAGTTAAAGGGTGTAAAATCTACAAAACCTACTATCTCTAAACCCCAAAACATTAATCTTTTAATTCTAAGAAATACTTTTAGTGATGAAAGTACAATTGGAGAGCTGTTTTTAAATGGTGAAACCTTTTGTGATACTTTAGAACTTCCTTATAGAGATAATCAAAAAAGTGTATCTTGTATTCCTACAGGAGAATACAAAGTCAGATTGCGACTTGCAAGAGAAAGCGCAACAAGAGATTACTTACACTTATTAGTTCAAGAAGTAAAAGACCGCTCACATATATTATTCCATCGGGGAAATTCAGCTAAAGACACTAGAGGGTGTATACTGGTAGGACAAACTCGTAAACAGGACTTTGTTGGTAACTCAACTTTAGCAATGGATTTACTGATGAAAGAAATCATAAATTTGGGTGGCGTTAATATTAATTTAATAATCAAAAATAAATAATCATGAAACAGTACATTATCACACAACTACTTACGTCAAAGAAAGTATGGCTAGGGATTAGCTCAATTGTTATTCCTTTAATTGCAAA
>VTLG01011473.1_pt1 | contig 20026 bp, 10 predicted proteins | sample 4694571 | NCBI WGS metagenome assembly VTLG01 (sample SAMN12604809, study PRJNA352737) | marine metagenome | biome: ENVO:00000447; feature: ENVO:00000209|ENVO:00000569|ENVO:01000036; material: ENVO:00002151; isolation source: viral sequences binned using virsorter ... | reverse complement strand
CATCTATCTGTGTCTGAATAGCAGAAGTAACTCCATCTACATAGTTCAGCTCAGTAGTAGAAAGTGTTGCTCCATCAACGAGTTGAACTTCAGCTTGAGTTAGATCAGCCAACGCAGCGGCTGTATCACTTGCCATTGTTGCAAGCTCTGTTAGCTCAGCATCTAGTGGCTGCTTTGCGTTGAGTTGAGTCTGGACATTAGAAGTGACACCATCGACGTAATTAATTTCTGCTGTCGTAGCAGTTACTCCATCAAGGAGATTTAATTCAGTAGTAGTAACTGTTGCGCCATCTAGAATCTGGACTTCTGTACCAGTCAGATCAGCAAGAGAAGAAGCTGTTCCTGAACTCATCGTTGCGAGTTCTGTCAGTTCAGCATCTACAGGTTGAGTTGTTGTATCTACATAGTTCTTTGTCGCTGCATCTTGTGCATTAGTGGGATCAGCAACCTTAGTGAGTTTCTGATTGTTTAAAGTTGGAAGACCAGTGGCAGGGTCAATGGATACACCCTGTTTAATGTTGTCGTCTGCTTCCTGTGCTTGGTATTGATGTTGAAGATTGCTTGTATCTAAGTCTGTTGCTGTAAGTGTTGAACCGTCTGCATAATCAACTAATACATTATCTAATGGTGTAATCCTTCTAACTTCAACTCTTACTCCATTCCCAGGTGCACTAGCTAATCTTGCTGTTGTTTTATTTGGTTGGAAGGTAAAAGTAGTATCTACATAGTTCACATAGACTTTGACATGTGCTTCCTTGATGTAATTAAAAGGAATAGCAAAATCAGTTTGGCCTGTTGTGGCCGTATAGATTTGATAAGAATAGGCCATGGCTTAGATCAAAAAGCTTGAAGGAACTTTCTAGTACTGGGATTGAACCTATCGTAACTTGGAGGTTGGTTGTTGTCCTTCATCAGCTGGTCTTTAATCATTTTGCCGAGAGTTGAGTTTCCTTGATCCATTTCAACTGTAAATTTATCTTTTGCAAATTCCTTATAGACATCGATAATTTCCCACCATCTATCACTTCTTTCTGATCTGTTGTTTCCTAGAGCTGTACGAGGTAATGCCTGATATTCAGGACTGCTGATAAGTCGAGTCAAGGCTTCATTAAGAGTCAATCCATTTTCACTTTCCTGGGCTAGTAACTTGCCACGACCAGACTCTGGAATGTAGCGATCTAAAGAGACACTAGGTCTTTGTCTCCCTGAAGCAGGTGGATAAAGGAGTTTTACTTCCTGTGTTCCTATTACCGTTAGTCTGTTGATTTCGGATCTGTTAAGGACGTAATCAGGAAGATTGAAGATTCTTCTATTCCAAATCCTAAAGGAACCATCACTTCCATTTCCTCTTAGCCTTAAGCGTTCCTCGTCAACAGGATCAGTAGAAGGGACTCTGCCTTTAAATGCGGCAAGTGGTCCTTGAGAATTGGCAAGTTTAATTATTGGATCATCTGCTGAGATACCTGAATCAAATGGAACTCTTCTTACTTGAAGGGGATATCCTCTCAAGCTATGGAGAATTGGTGGATTGGATTGAGATAAGTAAGGAATTCCGTTCTTCCATGTATTGAAAGCATTCTCAAATCCTCTAAGGATTACATCTGCTTCTTCAGGGAGGAATGTATCGATACGACTTGGATCGATATCTCTTTGAAGAGGATCGATTGCATTTCTGGAATCTTTGATATAACCAGGGCCACCTAAAGCTCCTGATCCTGTTAGGAGTTTGATGACATATCTTTCAAAGGCACTCTGATCTCCTTTGATGTCTTTAGCTACTGTCCCTGAACCCATTTCTTGTACAAGGCTAAATAACTTTCTAAATCCATTCATTGTGCTCTTGTCTGTTTGACCAAGAGTTAAATGCCAAACTGTTGGAGCAATAGCTGTAACAGCAGTTAGAGCAAAGAAAGTCTCATTATCTTTTTGCCTCATCTTTTGATAGTTGTCGTTATAAGATCCGATAGCACCCCAGATATTTGCAGGACCATCAAGGAAATCCAGTGGGATTCCTCCTGTGTATTTTCCTGTAAATGCGTTATAGACCTGAATAGTTAAAGGCTCTTTTCCAAGCTCGTTCCATTCGAGTTGATCGTCTTGAGATGTTGGCCTGAAGCCATTAATTCTAATCATTCCAGTGGTGTTAAGCATTACACCCATTCCAAGTAATACTTGTGCTGTTGAGACTTCTCCTAATGCTCTAGATCGAGTAACCCAGTCTTCACTATTAACATCTCGCCAATAACTATCAACATACTTGTTCAATCCTGGTATAGATCTCTGTGCAGATTTAACGATATTGACAGGAGTTCTGTTAACAGCCTGCATTGGATAAGCAATAAGAGGAGCGTTGTTCATCATTTGCTGCCAACCTCTTCCAGGTGCATTAACAGTCCATTGCATTCCCTCTTGGAAGTCACTCATCTTTGCAAATTGGTCGCCTGGTATTTCATTCGCCCATGCAGTTGCAAATTCAACAATCTCTCTTGGGTCTGTTTTCCCCATTGTTCTTGCTTTCTGTACTCCATATTCATAAGTTCTAAATTCAACAGGACTCTGACCTCCTTTCCCTATTCTGATGTCGTCGGTGAAATTCACCCAGTCCATCGTTTTCTTTACATGTGATCCTGATAAACGTCCGTTCTTAATAACTTTTCCATCTGCAAGATCAACGTCCTGCATTGCTTTTTGAAGTCGTTTAGTTGCATTGTCATGTGCAATGTTATGAGCTTTTGGTCCTTCAACTCCTTTGCTTAATTGACTCTGTAACTCCAAATCATAGAACCTAAAGTATTCAGTAGTAGGTCCAATCATTGCTGCATGGAAGCTGTCAAATCCAGACATGACTCGACTTGCTCCAGTTGTATGGAATTCAGTCAGATAATGTTGCATGATTGACAATGGATTGTTATTGCCATCAAGCCACCATTCTTGGCCTGTTAATTCTTTAGTTACTCTTTGAGTGTCAAAGTCAAGTTCTAACTGTTTATTTCCACCCATATATCTGTTTGTTGATCCTTCTAAATATCCTCTCCCTAGATTGACCATTACTTCGTTGTGGCGCATAGCAGCCCACATCATTTCAAAGGCGTATGGAAGTTGTTTTACCATCTTCGGATACATGCCCCATATCATTTTCAACCTCTCATCAGAGACTTTTAATTCAGCAGGACTCATTCCTTTCCGCTGTTTCATTTCTCCTAGATATGTTGTAAAGGGAAGGGTCAACATGCGATATGAACTTCCACCAAATACCTTGAGGAATGTGGAGGCACGAAGGAAAATTAAATTCCTAAAGACATTCCAGACTGTATTTCTATCTAACTTTCCGTCAGGAACTCTATCCATCAAGCTAAGAAGATTCGTTCCTGCTCTTTGTCCGTCATTTAACTGGTAAGCGAGAGCAGCCAACCCATCCATTACTTCTCTCGCTTCTGTTGTGAGTTCTCCTTTCTGTAAAGCTTCCTGAATACTAGGTTTCAGTTTTTTAGAGAGAAGATTCTCAACTCCATCAAAAGCTTCTGCGACAAGAGAGCCAACAGATCCTTCCTGAAGTCGCTCTGGAGGAATAGCTGCATCTGAATCAATGATTCTATTTGCAGCATTGTTTGCATAGATAACGACCTGATCTCCTGTCTTCGCATCCTTTATAAACTCAGTGCTATATCTGATTCCGATGTAACCTTTTTCTCTTACAATTTCTTCAAGAGCTTTTTGTTGTGCTGCATTAAGAGGTTGACCTTTTTTGAGATTGTCAATGCCTGGTAGTTTTACTTCTTTGGCTAAGTCGATAAGAGTTTTGTTAGAACTTACTAGATCTAAAACTTGCATGTCATCTCTTAATTCTCCATAGAGTTCAACGCTTCCTTTCGGTCCAGCTGCCTGTTCTGTAGAGAAGTAAACACCTTTACCAGCTGGTCCATCAACAGCAGTGAATCCTCCTTTAATTGCAGAATTAGTAGTTTCTTCACTAACTGTTTGTCTTAAAATTGTTCCTTCAGCTAAGACTTGTGCTTTGTAATCACCGAAGCCTTGTTGTAATACTTTGCCTGTTTGACCCCAGTTTCTCGATACTCTTTCTAATGCGATATCTAATTTAACTTGATCCTCCAGTGTCGCCATTAATTTTTGAGCCGATTTGATTTGGTCTGTTCCTTTTGTTCCTTGATATTCAACAGCGTTCTCGGTAAGAGTTTTGAGGTTTACATCTCTATGCCATATCAATCCAGCCAAAGAAACTAAGTCCTCTTGAGATTGTCTATCTCCTTTGAGTGCTCTTTCGTGCCATCTAATTGTTTCAGCAGGATCAAGGCCAAGCCTTTCAACTTCTCTGCTACCTAACCTTTTGAGCTCAACCATGCTGAGCTTAGGTAAACCAGTACGTGCAGCTTTATCACCCTGAGCAATGGTCAAGATTTGCTCGAAGGTTGCGTTGGCAATAATTAAATCTTTCTCACTACGTGGAATATATTCTGTTTTTCCTGAGCGACTCCTTAATCTGCGAGCCATTTCCGCTGCATCTTCTCCCGTTTCACCCATCAAGTCTTCAATTTTAATTTCACCACTATCAACAGCATCTGTCGTTTTTCTTACTTGATCGACAAATTCATCAGGGTCCATCTCAAGCATAAACCCATCGTCAGTTTGAAGACCTAAGCCACCATTGCGACCTCTTTCTGCTATCTCACCTTTAGAAGCTGCGTCAAATAATTCATCCCATGTTCTGTAATCTTTACGGAGAATTTTAATTAAAGACTCAAGTATCTCTGCAACCTTTTCGAATGGCTTAGCCCATGTAGCACCCTTTTGATATTTAGCTCTGATTTTAGGATCAGACCAAGCACCAAAGGCAAAGGCTTGTAATTCATTATTACCTAGATTCTTGATGAATTTATCACTAAGGTCAGGGTAAGCTTCTCTGACAATTTGTCTTAATTTAGGAGCTGCGTTATTTAAAACTTTAATCTCAGCTTTTGTAAAGAATTTATCTTGAAGTCGATGGAATGCTTCATGCCAAGCAGTCTTCAATCCTCTGCTAAATTGTACATAATCACCATCGTAAATCATTGCCATAACTATCAAGTCTCGCCTTGCGCTGTATCCTCCCCTTGCTTGAATCTTGTCTCCAACTTTAGCTTTAGTACCTTCTAATCCATAAGCACTTATTTGTTTTCCTGTTCTTGCTTGTTCGAATATCTTTCTAAATTCAAGGCCTACATCTGGTCCTCCAATCCTGAAGATTTCTTTTTCAAATTCTTCAAAGACTTTATCCATCTCAAACAATACGAATCCTCTTGCTTCATCTCGTGTAAATCCTTTACTTACTAAAATGTCTTCCCATTTCTTTCCTTTAACACCTTTGATTGGTTCTATATCAGGTAATTCTGGTCCAGCTTCTAGCTGCATATCTTCATCACGTAGTAATTTCTCTGCTGTATTTGGATCTTTAGGGCTAGTCGCTTCCTTATATTTTCTGACATATTCTTCTGCTTGTTTTCTTGTTACCTCATCTAATCCTCTTTCTGGGTTGTAGAAATCAGGATCTTCTTCTGTTGCTTCAAGTTTGAAATCACTACCGTCTTTCCAAGCTCCAGTATCTTTGAAACTATAGACACCATTAGCACTATAGTTTTTAGCGAGAGTGTCATAGATACGAGGAGCATGTTTAAGAATTAGTGCATCATCAAATCCAAAGTCATATAAGAACTTTAAATATAGATGGTTGGCAGCACTCGCATTTTTGTTTGACTGTTCAACATAAAGAGGTCTGCTTTTGGCAGGGCCAGAACCACCTCTTCTTTTAGTAACTATATAAATAGCTCTATCAATATCAGACTCAAACTCAATCTTCATCTGCCTATAAGCAGGCTTGGCTCCTCTGATTTCGAAACCGAACTTAGGACGGTTAAGTATTGGACTCTCAATAGATTCACTTGCCCCACCTATTTCATCAGGGACACGCTCAAGTTGATTCTTCTTCTCTATTTTTATCTCTTGTCTTTGAGCATCTAGACCTTGATAGATTCTTTCTAAGCTAATTCTTTTAGCATCCGATTCATCTAATGGTTGAATCTCCATATCTAATCTTGCCATTTCATCATCAATCTCTTTAAACATCTGATCCATTTCATCTGCTATATCAGTCAAACTTTCTATTCGATCAATAGCCTCTTTTGATTTCTTTAAATGTTTATCTGTTCTGGCTCTTAGTTCTTCATACTCTTCAATTATATCTTTGTATTTTGGATCTTTCTTTAAGTCTGCCGTTATCTCCTCATCAGTCATCGAGTCAACTTTTTTCTGTACGTCTTCTTCTATTTTCCTGATAGTTTCTTCAGCACGTGCTTTCCCTTCAGCCTCAACATCTTTAATAATTTTGTCTGCGCCTGCCCTTGATTTAGTAACTTTGTCGAAGTATTTTTTAGTAACCCATCTATTGTTATATCCCCTTACTTTATTTTTATCAGTTGGATGAGGATCACCAGGCTGTAGTTTGCTACGAGTAGAAGGAACTTTTTTAGTCTCTTTAACAACTAGATAAGGAATTGCATCTTCATCATTTATTGATATCTTTTCTCCAGAAATCCTATCTACCCAAATCACATCTGGATCATTCTGAAACCATTTCTTGAATAATTTACGTCTAGAATCTGAATAACCCTCTAAACGGTATTCACCAGGTATTAAGGTTTCTCGAACCTTGTCAAAGTTTTTCTTTAATAGATTTATTGTTTGTCTTGCAGATAGGTTTTTAATATCCCCTCTCTTAATTCCTAACTCTTTTAATTGCTTAGGCTCTAACTCATCTAATTGCAAAACAACTATTTCATAAGTCCTAGGGAGATTAAATAATCCAGAGATTGCATCACCTGTTCTATCTGTTCTTTCAATAAATACTGCACCAGTTTGTGCTACTTCACCTCTTGGAATATCTGTTCCTACTGGAGGTACTGTGTCTGAGTCAACTGGTTGGAGTCGACGTTGTTCTTGAACAAAATCATCCAGATCTTTTTTACTTATGCCTTGTGCTTCTAATATTGCAGCTTTTTTAGGGTCTTCAGTTATACGTTGAATTATATCAAGTAGTTCTGTTTCACTTAATTGTTCTAGATCTACACCTTCTAATTCTTCTGCAATAGTACGTGGTCCTTCTAAATCTTTTGGCTTTAAATCTGTACTTGCATCAACTAGAGCTTTAGCAGATTTATTTGATTGCTCTTCTGCTTTTATTCTTGCTTGAGTTGCTTCTTCTTTTTGTATATCAAGTTCTTTTTGTGTTCCTTTCTCTTCAATTAAATCTTTAGTTTCAACTGTCTTAGTACCTGTAACTCTTTTAGTAGGAATAACATCATCTTTCTTTATCTCAGCTGATGGACCTTTGTTTGCGAGATCAATAGCTTTCTGTTCATTAGTTGATACACGTTCTTCAAAATCTAAATCTGCAATTAAATCACCAATCTTTTCTCCTAATTCATCTACTTTTTTAATGACACGATTAGGAAGACTCTTTAAAAGATTAGGTGTTTTCCCTATTTGCTTAACGGCTGTACCTAAAGCTGGACCTGCAAGTTCTCCTGCAAATCCAAAGCTAGGACCGTATATAAACATATCTCTATTTCTATTAAAAATTCTTCTGTCTCTGTTCTCCATAGGTCTGCCATGTCGCTCTTCCCATCTAGCTTGATCTTTTGCTGAGACTTCTGACTCAGCCATACTTGCAACATGTGCACCTACTAGTGCATATTCAGTAGATCCTTTAACAAATCTGGCTCCTAATGTTTTAAGTTTCCCTGGTACATTTTTAGTAATTGCTGTTGTAAATAGTGGTGTTCCTCCATGAGCCAACTTTTCAAGTTTTGTGCTCCAAGGTTTTAAAGCTGATCCGCTTACTCTTTGAAGTGCCCAGGCTTCTATCACTATTGGAACTATCATTCCAATTGCCGTACCAGCAACACCTTCAAGATTTTCTAGCTCACCTTGTTCCCATGTTCCTCTTTCTGTATTGGTGAAAAGCTTACTAACTCCAGCAAGTTTTCTATCTTTGTGCATTCCAAAGTCGCCAGTCGGCCCTAACATATTGTTTGGATTATTTTTATTATGTTCGGCCAGTGCTGCTTTTATAGCCTGACTTCTTGTTAATGCAGGGTGTTGAACAATAGTTGCTCCAGAACCCTTGGTGTTCATTATTTCTGTAAGTTCTTCAACTGATTTTTTTTCTTCAGTATTAGTAAGATTCCCAAAAGATCTTTCTATTGTTGAAAGAAAAGGAGCATCATCTTTTAATAGATCTTGATCGTTTTCAATAAGTAAATGTTTTGGAAATAATCTTCCTGTAGTTAGTGAATATGTATCACCATTAGAAAGCCTTAGCCATGTTTGATCTTCTTCTACAGTTGGTCCAGTACGAACAAGTTCTCCTGTGTTTTTGGAGCTATTAGGATTTACGAAGTCATTCCAGTAATTATCTCCTTTACCAAAACCACCTTCGTGAGTAAGTAGACCAAGATCATCTGCTCCTATCTCTTGGAAGATATATCGACCAGCCTCTGTAAAAGTATTACGAGTCCAGGCTAGAACAGCATTTTCCTTTTCTTCTTTCGCAGTCGGTGGTGTTTCTTCTACGACTGGTGGCTTCTCGTTCTGAGTAGGTGGAGGTGATTCCTCTTGAGGCTCAGACCATTTGTATTGAGTATCAAGCTTGTCGATATCTATAGTTGGAACGGTCCACCCTTGTGATTGTTCCTCGTCTTTCTTTTCTTCTACCTCAGTAGTTGCAACGAGACCCATAACTCTAATTTGTTTTTCACAGTTTAACCTTGTCTAGCTTCCTTAGCTCTATTTTTTCCTGTTCCGTTGGGATGTGTCCGTTCTTGGTTAGTTGATTAATGAAGAAGTCAGACTGCTTTCTGCCCGTCGCTTTTAATATTCTTGCCAGACGTGGATCAAGCTTATTACCTGCTGAATTAGTAATGGCTATTTTAATAGTTTCGTAGTCGAACATCGGTTGTTTACTATCTAATGCCTTATTTAGATTATTCAAATCATTAGGTTGAGGATTCTTGATATCACCCTTGAGCCAACCGTATTCTGTATCGATAGAACTAAGGCCACCAGAATGTAATGGACCAGTTGGTTCTTCTTTGATTTCAGATTTCAGTACGAATCCAAGTGATTCCTTCGTTATTCCTTCACTTAAATTTCTCAGAATATCTCTACTGCTAAGGCCTTTCTTTAATCCATCTTCAATAATTTGATTACCTATTTCATAGCCCTTCAATCTTCCTTCCGTATCCATATTGAATTCAATATCAGGATCTGCTCCTCCGTAACTATCGTCTGCTCTAGCAGTTGCTAGAAATTCTCTACTTAATTCGTCTATTTTATTTTTTAGATTTGAACTATAAGGACTAGCAGCAGTAGCTTTCTGACGACTAAGTTGTTCTCTTGATTTTCTTACAAACTCTAGTACCTTTTCATCATGTCCAAATTTATCTTCCATCTCTTCTAATTGAACTTCTGCTTCAAATAATTTTGTAGGATTAGTAGCACCAGCTAATAGTAATCTGCTTATTCCTATTTTATTCTGATTAATGGTTGCATCATCTGTTGATACGTAATCCTTATATAAATCCATGTAATGTGCTTGCACTTCTCCTTGCACATCTATATCAACATTGTTTAGGATCGCATCTTTCTGATAATCCTTTACCAGTTCACTTATCTTTTCCAATGCTTTTGTTTTATTACCTGCTGTTATTAGTGGGATAACGTGTTCTTTAAATTCTCTATGAGCTCTGTTCTCTCCTGAGAATTGTTGGAAGTTGTCATTCTTTTCATCATTAGTACGAATCTTTTCTTTTACATCTGCAATAATTCCTTTTAGATATTCCTTACCACCTTTTTGGTTTAACCAATTTAATTTTTCATTCGGCTTGGTAACAGGTGTACCATCAGGATTTGTTTTCCCTTTAACTACAATCTCTCTTTGGTCTGTAGGGCCAACATAAACCTCTTTAAATAATTCATAAAGTTGTGTCTCGTTTCCTGTCCCTTTGTCATTTAGTAGATAGGAAGTAGCAAGAGCTTCGACAATACCTTTCGTTAGTTTCTGATAATCTGCTTCGCTTTTATTAGGTCTTAATTTTCTAACAGCATCAATAATTGTTTGTACGTCCTTCCTGGCAGCATCTACATCTCCATTGCTTAAGAGGTTGCCAGCATTTATCATTAACCTATCTCTTGTCTCGGTAAATAAATCTGTGAGATATGTGTCGTGTGCTTTGTCTTGACGGACTCTATCTGATGTTGTTTGATTAACAATAGTAGGACTGATCTCTTCGTACTCAAGAGAGGTTAGATCTTCTCCTCCATAAATAGTTTGATGAACCCAATGCCTATATCTAGAATCAGTTGAAGGAATAGATTGAAGTGGAATTTGATTTCCTTCGCCATCATCAACGGTTGCACCATTAGCAAGTTGTTTAATATTTAGGGCTCTATTTCTAACTTCATTTCTTTTAAGAATAGATTTCAAGTGTCGCTCTACTCTTCCATCATTTAATTGACTTAATAACTTCTGTGCTCCGTTCCTTTCTGCTACTGAATATTTATTAACTCCTTCCTTGCTTACAATTTTTTGTAGTTTCTTGTTTAATTTTTGGACTTGCTTATCGGGATCTTCTTCATCATCACCAGGGTTTTGTCCTGCAATAGCCTCAGCATCTTTTCGTGCATATTTTTCAAGTGTCGTTAAACCGTCAACACCTGTAGTAGCTAGCCCGACAAGATTTTTATTAACACTTCCTAGAACATCAGCTAATGCTTGAGCATTTCCATTGCGTTGTATTTGTGGGGCATCAGGAATAACTGTTGGGCCAGCGGCTTCTGGTACAGCAGTCCTCATCAAGAAACCACCAGACTTTGCCTGTGGTTGTAAGGCTCTTGGTCTTAAACCAAACTGAATGTTAGATAGAGAAGAACTTCCACTGGTAGAGGAAGAGCCACCCAGCAACCTACGAGAAGTTGAACGATCAGAAACAAGACGTGCCATTCTCAGGTGCTAAGGGGTAAGACTTCTTTAAAGTCAACATCTATTTGACTGTAATCAACAGCAAGATATCCATCCATAAAACCTACAGCTTCTGGTTTCACATGTAAGACTTCTTCTGCGATAGCTCCTATATACTTCTTACTATCACCAATGTAGTTATATAAATAGACACCAAGCCCTGAAGCGGCCCTGCCTAATTTGACAACATTTTCTTTTAATAGAATAGAAGAGGTCTTTGTCCCTTTGTAATGTTTATATCTAGCCCAAGAACCTTCTGCCCCAATACCAGCTTGAGCACCTTGTAAACCAGCACTTAATAAAGCAAGGCCAGTATTACTTCTAATCTTCTTCTGTAATATAGGTCGTGCATCAGCAATCCACGTTTGTTTCTGATAACGCCTCCCCAAACTCTCTGCGTCTCGACTAGCCCAGGAAATACGTGCTCGCTTCGCATCTTGCGCTGACTCTCTACCGACAAAAGCAAAGCCTTTATCTTCCAAGAAATCGAATCGTGACCATTTTCGTTTTACATCATTAATCAAATTAACAATATTATTTCCTCCTCCTATATTTGCTGCCAACAATTGTCCTTTAGTTTCTAATGCTTCAATAGCACCTTCTCCTTTTCTTGCGGCCATAGCTTCTTCTTCTTCCATGAGCTTTAAATTGATTTGTGCAGTATCAGCTTCATACGCACGATTACTTAAGTAAATTGTCTGATCTTCTCTTATGTCTGACATAGCTTTCTTCTGTCGTTCTTCTGTTTGTCTTGTCTTTGTTCGTAATAATGAAACTTCATGTTGTGCAATGGCATTTGCATTGCTTACAGCAATAGCATCATTTTGAGCAGCAATATTTTGTTGGTGCTGCATAAAGCCAAGCCCTGCTGAGAGGACACCAACAACTATGCCAACTGCTCCACACATACTTAGATCCTCACGAACTCATAGAAGAGGCGGCGTTCTGGTCCCCATTCTGAATGCTTTTGGATAAAGGTAAACCCCATCCATCGAAGCCATTTGATGTGAACCTTGTTTCTAGCATCTACTACATTAAATAATAAAGGATAACTTTTTTGTAGTTTAGCGAGTTGTCGCTTCGATTCCTGTAAGAACCACCATTTATCTTGTACGTCATTAACCATCTCCTCACAACCTAGCATCCATATTCGACCTGTCTTTCCACCTTCAGGTACTACACCATAAAGACCCATGATCTTTCCCTTCCTGCTAATCATAGTGACGCAGGGCTTACTCATGAAATAGCAGTAAAGAATTCCCTCCTGTGGAGAACTGCCTGATTGAGCACGTACTTCATCAATATCTTCCTTCCTTAAATTTGCAGCAAGGAAACCAGCATCTTTCAAAGTAGATGAACGTAGAACAGAAATCTCTACACCCTCCGTGTTCTTGTGTGATACCAACCTTCCCATTCCGCAGATTGGAATCGACAAGGTAATGGGCTACTACTAACTATTTCTACTTTTGTATCTGTATTGCGTGCCATAACAGGAACACGGAATGAACCTGTTTCTAAACTTGGGCTTCCAAGTAGTGGGGGACTAGTACCTAGAGAGATTCCATTGTATGGATAAGTTTGAGGGTCTCTACCCGCAGGTGTGATTTTTAATTCAAAGGCAGAAGTCTCATCGAAGATGACAGCCCAGTTTCTCATTTGCAAATAAGGGCCAGCTGCTATAGCAACACCGCCACCTCTCGGCTGCTCTTTAACGTATGGAGTACTGAACTCGTAAGTCATGTCATATAGCTCACCAACATAAAACTTTGCTCCTGTTAAATCTCCTAATACAACCATCGTTCCCTTACTGCCAGCTCCACCTGTAAGAGTTTCACTCGTTGGCATGATGACTTGACCATGACGAATCGTAATTAGATTTTGATATGTATAGGTATGGGCAGTTGATGTGGCAGTAACGGCAAGACCTACTCCTTCTCCAATTGATTTACTCCATAAGTGAGAAGGGAATCCATTGATCGTTACATTGTCAGAGCTATTGCCTGTTGTTCTTGCATTAGTAGCAACACCTGAACCATTAACACTTAAACCGCCTGCGTTTCTAATAGATACTGCTGTTCCATTTGAAGGTGCTGAAGTCGGAAAGTTCTGTTCATCTGAATAAGCTCCTGTGTCATATCTTCCGACTACTGCCATTGTTCCTGTTGTTGCCATTGGATATGGCAAAGTCACTGTTGATTGTGCACCTAATCCTCCAGGGTTAGTAACAGCAATAGTGCAACTTGCTTCTGTTGCTTTTCTATCTAGTAATAGTTCTAAAGATGTTCCTGAATCTACATTCTCTGGACGTAAGGATGCCTTCTCCAAATAGACACCATCTGAATATTCTGCAAGCATATAAACATCTGTATCTAAAGTGAATGCACCAACAATAGTTTTTGCTCCCTTAACTTCCCAGTAAGACCAGGCTGATTGGAGCTTCTGATCTTCTTCGAATAAGAACTTGTATAGATAAATCCTTTTAGCTTGATCTTTACTTAGAAGGATGATCGCTTCTTCTGAGACAGATGAGATTAAAGTTGAAAGATTAGTTGGAATATATCTTGGTACTGATGCTGTAACTTCTGAAGTATCAGGAACAGAACCTGTTACATCAGGAAGAAAGTATTCACGTAATCCACTGAAGTCTCCCTTTGGAATTGGGAAGAAGACTGTTCGACCAACACCGATAGGGTCAACACTGTCATCCATTTCAAAGCGGGTCATCGCTGTGACGGTTGCAGTCTTAGGAGTTAAAGGTGCTGCAACTCCAGAGCTGCCTGTATCTAATCTGAACTGACCAATTCGGCTAAAGAGTAGAAGTGTATTTGCAAAGGACAAACTTGAGACAAGGATATTGATATCAGTACCACCTGCGTTTAGGTCAATGGGATCACTATCAATAACTGTCTGTACTGTTTCAGGCCAGAATCTTCCATAGTCAGCGGCAGCAGAGAGGATTATTTTTTCATCAGCTAGAAAGACAAGCCTATTTCTAAAGACATTTATATTTTGTATTACCTGTCCAACAAAAGAAGGATTAGATGCTGTCGTCGCATCACCTGCAATTCGATTAGACCATGTATGTTTTTTGAAAGTGAAAGATCCGTTGCTTTCTCTTACTAAAACATGAGGCATTGTTGCTGCATCAAATTTATATACAATCCCTGGAGCTACTGTTTCTCTCCATATCCCTTCACCAAATCCACTAGTGCCTGTTGAGAGTTCAAATCTTACATAGTAATCATCAAGTGCAGTAGAGGTTGTGCCTTGTACTTTGACGATGTGACCATGTTCAGCTCTTGTAGGTAAGTCGGTAATTCCATCTACTGTTGCTTTAACTGCTTTCGTATCTGCACCTGTTGTGTCGTCTGTACTTTCTAAGGTGTAGTCACCACCATCATCTTTTGTTATCCGAATAATATATTCACTACTAGTAACAGTAAAACCAGAAATAGTATTTAATGAAGAAGCAAGTTGACTTGCGATTGTAACGGTACTAGCCGTTCCACTGCCAGCGGTAGGGGTTGTATAAGTTTTAGCTGTTCCATTAAGAGTAACTGTGTATGTTGTATTTAAGTTTGCAGCCTTGATGAAAACAATTGACTTGGTTCCAAAGGTAGGAGAAGTTGCACTATCCATTGCAACAGTTTTTTCTCTGTTATTAATGAATGAATAGTCAGCAATACTTGTTAGTCTAAATTTATTAGCAGGATCAGAAGTGTTTGCGACATCTAAATAACTCTTGCCATCAGGGAAAGCAACTGTTTGTTCAGCTCCGTCTAGTCCAAAGACTTTAAGATCTCCATCTGTAATAACAACGATATATCTAACTGATCCATCTCTATCTACTGCTGTTACTAGAGGTCTTCCAGTTCCTGCTGTCCCAGAAAAAAGCTTTGCGACATTAGAGAAAGGAGGTCGTTTCTTTAATCCTTCAACAGAGCTAGGCATACAGTTAACAACTGCCTCTGCCTGAGATTCAAGTCTTAAAGCAGGTGGTTGTTGACTGACACCATTAATAAGATTGGGGATAGAACTGCTAACTAAAGGCATAGCTATCGAACGAGTGCACGACTAGGTATATAAGTTCTAAATGCACCCGTATGATTTGGATTACCCCGTAGCATATTGTGTTCGCTTTTTGTTGTCTCCTCTTCTAGGAAGTGAGACCTTGCTTCTGATTCTGCTGTGAGGTTAATAGACCCTAGCTCTGTACTACCAACGATTGATTCTTGTAACTGTCTTCCAGCTCTGGTCATTATGTATTGATGAGCATGCTCAGGTAACTCATCCCAATCAAGCATATATGTGACATCTGCCTTTAAGTCTTTAGTGAAGACAGAGGTTTGTCCTCTTCTGTCATACAGCTTGGTGTTCTTTTGAATGATGTCGTATTCAGGGTATTGATATACATCAACAACAACTCTGCTTACGTTTGCACCAACAACAATTTCATTGCTGGAATTACGAGTCATCGTTACTTCAAAGTCAGTATTAAATGACCAGCCTTCTGCTTGTACTTGACGGCTTACATTCGTGAGAGTGTCTTGTGCTTGCTTTGCTAGTCCAAGTTGACCAGACAAGCTATTGACAGGAGCTTCTCCCATCATTTGCAGCACTCGATTAACTGCCTCTAATTCAGTAGAACGTGCAAGGACCATAACGAATAAAAGAAAGAGGGGGCCGAAGCCCCCATGACAGAACTAGGAAGTTGCCCAGTAGATTTCAATTGCACAGTCAGGACGAAGTACGCCAGTACCGTGAGCCATGGAACCAACCATGAATGTTCCCTGCCATAAGGCATGAACATCAGAACCAGTTTGCTCCATCTTCAGATCCATTAACTTCACAGTACCAACTGCTTGCTTGTTGAAGACAAGACCTACGTTGTCAGTGTAGTTAGCGTGATAGGTGTTGTTTTCACCTGTTACTGCTGATCTGTTTGTAGTTGGTAGATGGTTGGACTTGATGATGCTGATACCAGCAACCTTCAAGACTGTTCCATCTGCGTATGCTCCTGATCCACCCCAGTCTCTGTTGAGAACGTCAGTGGTTTGAGCCAACTTGTAATACTCAGTTGGGCCAAGAACAACATAACGATTGTCTTCAGGGACATTGTTGATGTCCATCTTCTCGGCTGCTGTCCATAGAGCAGTAACTAGGTTTGCACCTGTTACAGCTGCTTTGTTTGCAGCAACGATCTTGATGCGAGTACCTCCTGGAAGATCAGTGTTGAAGTTAGTACCAGTACGTGCAGCTTGTGCAATAGTTGCAGCTACGTTCTGATCGAACTTATAAGCAAGAGCATTACCCATCTCAGATGAATACTGAGATCGCACATCGTAATGATTCTTAGCCTCGTCGATATCTGCAAGAAATACCTGACTGACTAGCTTGTCATCGATGTTTACTGTTGCTTCAGCGTGCTTAATTGCAGCGCCTGTTAGTTGGGTGCCTGGAGTATGATAGGAAGTACTCGAAAGTCCAATTATTGGAAATTGTGCACTTTTTCCAGAGCTAATTGTTCTTACTGTATGTAAGTTTTCAAAGACAGTTGCCTTACGGAAAGCAGAAAGAACTTCCCCTGAGAACACCTTTAAAAACAGAGCATCATAAGAACTACCCGTATTATTTACCAGGCCTAACCTGGATACGGTCATGTTCGACATAGAGAATACCTAGAAAGAAATGAGAGTCCCTGACCTCAACTCCTTCCACTCTGGGTATCCCTCGCAAGGGGCCGTTGTTTCTTGAATAGGTCTAGGTAGTTAGATAATAGCCTTTAAAACACACTTGATCTAGATAACTTCTGTTCTACTTTCTTTCTGAAAGCAGGATCAGTTTTATAAAGAGGATCATTCATTGCCGCTACAACTTGTGCATGTGATTCAAATTTATCGACTGGTCCTTTAGAAGCTTTGCCTCCAATCAACTGTGGTTCGATGTTTGCTTCTGATTGATAACGTCTTTGAAGACCACCAATCACAAGTTTAATCTGATCGATATCTGTTGTTTTAATTGCACGATCAAAGGCTCCTTTCTCTCCTTCTGTTAAGGCAGTGGCTGCCCAAGCAATCATGTCATCGTAAGCTTTCTCCCCTCCAAACTCTTGCTTGATTTCAAGAACTTGCTGAGCAGCGAGCTGTGAATCTTGTGTTGCTTTGAATTGAACTCCTTCAAGGTAAGCATCAACAACCTGTTGATTAAAACCTGCCTCGTTTAATGCCTTGTAATCATCTTCTGTTAACTGGCCAGTCTCTTGCCAACGACTATTCATGCCGTCGAAATCAATGCCAGCCTCTTCAAAGCGACTGCCAATAAAATCTCCATAGATTTCTTTGGCATCACCTGTTGATTCAGTTTCTCCTTCCTCACCTTTTGCTTCAGGCTCAGGAGTTTCTTCAGGCTTGTTGTCTCCTAGTTTTTGTTGAAGCTCTTGATAACCTTTCTCTAACTCTTCAACTGATTTGTATTTACCAGCGAGAAGTTCAGCAGCTTCACCGCCCTCAGTCTTTTCAGACTCTTGAAGGGCGGCTTGATCTTCTAAGGATAAAGCTGGAGTTGGTTCATCCTTGATAGTGATTGATTCAGGCATGGTCTGTTTTGTTGGTTAATCACCTAATGGTGAAATGATTTGGATCGTCTTGGGTAACTTGCGGAGCTTTGGGAGCTTTAGCCTTAGTTGTTTTCTTAGGCTTTTCCGCCTTGATAACAACTTCTGCTACTCCTTCCTCTGGAGGTGGAACCTGCTTAGGCGGTGTCTCCTCCACCTTCGGTGCTGGTGGGGCCGCTGGCGACTCCGGCTTCGGTGACTGCTGTGGGGAGGGCGTTGGGGACATCTCCTCCTTCGGTGAATTGGGGTCCATAAGGGGCTCCTGGTTGTGTGTAGTTTTTCACCAGCTGAGCAGCGGCTGGTGTTTGCAACAAGCCTTGCATTTGTGCTTGTTGTTCAGCTTTATTTTGGGCTGTTTGTGCAGCCAATTGCTCTGCTTGTAATTGTTCAGGTGTTTTAACTAGGTTGGTAGTGTCAATAGATGCACTAGCTGCAAGTCTACGCAAGGCTTCTTCCATGTTCAAGTATTTTTCCATTACTTCTGGGCCTAATGATTGCTGAGCTATGCCTATAAATTCAGTTAACTTATTCATATCGTCGCCTCTTCCTATTGCTTCTAATCCTGTTACTGGTTTAGGTGCAACTAGTGGTTCTCCATTCTCTTCATTAACAGGGAATTGAGGTAACTTTCCTTTACGTTGCAAGATATACATCAGCCTTCTAACTAGAGGTAGCTGTAGTTCTTGAGTAAGAATGGAATACAACCCACCTATTGAGGCTTCTAACTCTTGAGCCATATAACGAATCTCTTCTGCTGTTACCCTCTCCCCTGGTCGTTGTACTGCTGTATTGAGAAGGAAGGCAAACTGCAATCGACCTTCGATTCTATCAATTATGTTATTAACAATTTGTAAGTCAGTTGATTTCTGGCTTTGAATAACAGAAACATCAGCTGCATTTCCTTGGACTATTGCACCATTAGCAGCTGAACTCAATGTCCTTGGTCTAGTAGTACCGTTCGGATTAACTAGGAATAAAATTTTTGCTGCCGCTGCGCTTGCTTCCAATGCTGATTGATATAAAGATTCAAGCGCAGTTAAGTCACCGTAATAGGCTTCAACGTGCGAGCGTCCGTATTCTTCTGAGTCAATTCGCTCGAAGCGTAATGGAATCCATGGGCTACATTCTTCAGGGCATGTACCGTAAGTGCCTGGTATTTCTTTACCCTTTGCTTCTTGATACCAGTGAGCTTGGTTGTCTTTAAACTTTACACATGTATAGAGTTTGATTGTCTTTTTGACAGGACCAGTCTTTTCTTTTTGATTGTCATTGTCAGGAAGAAAATCTTCAGGTAAAGCTTCAGGATATACTTCTTCTTCTGTCACTATTTCAGTAACAGTACCCATAGGGTCACGTACTACACAATATCTATCTAAATGTATGACTCTTATTCCGTCTGGGCCTACATAAAGAAGTACATTTCCGGCTACTAATAGTTGTTTAAATGCTTCGTGCATAGAAGCACGGGCACTCATTACTTCAAGCATCGACATCACTGCCTGCTCAACTTTGACAAGAGCAGTATCAAGTTCTGTCTTTAGTTCTGGTCCTTCCTCTTCTAGCTGTAAGGCTAGTGAATCCATTTCTAATTTAAAGAATGGAGAGTTGGGAGGGAATAGTGAGAGGCCAAGTTTGCTGGCCAAGTTGCTAACACCTCTGGCTCCACTCGATTGATAGGGAGTCTTTAGGTGTCCATGATCTCCCATGTTGGAGTCAGGAACGAGGCTAGGAATTGTAACTTTGCTGCAATCTCTAGCTCTTTGAAGGAATGGATCTCTAGTTGTGACTAGCTGTTGATAACGAGAGGCGGCGGTTGTTCCATCCTCATCTTTATAAGGCTTGCCTTGGCTATCGATGTCAGTAGTTAGTGTTAATTCCATTAGGGATTAGTAATACCTAAGCCAGTACCAGAAACTAAATTCTTATAGCTCTCCCTATTTGTTGGTCTTGTCAATCTCTTGCCAATCTCTAAGCTAAGGCCTGCCACATCAGCACTTCTTTCTGGACCTCTTGGTGGTTTCTGATTTGCAATTGCTCTTTGTTCTGCATGTCTAGCTTTTGTATAGTCAAACTGCATTTGCCATTGCCTTGAAGCTTCAGCTGCTTGCGCTTTAGATTGAGCAAGAGATTCTCTTTGTAAAGCGACGGACTCGGCGTTACCACCACCGCCGCCGCCGCCACCGCCGCCGCCACACATAATTAAGAATTGAGATTGTTTTGGTCAGCATAAACGGAATAGAGCATCCGTACCACGCTGCGTGCACCTACATAATGCCAGATTTCACGATCTTGCATATCAGTAGAGGGACATTGTTCAGGATAAATCTCATCTAACTTGCGGATAA
>VTLG01009754.1_pt1 | contig 20028 bp, 36 predicted proteins | sample 4694571 | NCBI WGS metagenome assembly VTLG01 (sample SAMN12604809, study PRJNA352737) | marine metagenome | biome: ENVO:00000447; feature: ENVO:00000209|ENVO:00000569|ENVO:01000036; material: ENVO:00002151; isolation source: viral sequences binned using virsorter ... | reverse complement strand
TTCTGAAACATTTGCGTCACAACTAACTGTTTCTGTACCTAACGCAGAAGTGCCTGCAACACCTGTAAGATTTACAGTTACATTAACTACTGCAGGCTGACCCCATGGACCAGACCCCCAAGTAGATCGACCCCAACCAGCCACTAAGTTATGCTATTCTTATTACAGCGTTACTTGCATCTGCTGTTGGGAAAGATATTGTGAAACTTCCAGCTGTAGAAGTTTTATCCCCACCAAAATCAAATACTGCCACCGCAGGATCGCCTGATGCTGTATCGTTGTAGATCATACAACCTCTTGCAGTAATTGTAGCTGTGCCAAAAGTTAAATCAGCAAAATCTGTGAACGCAGTGGTTCCAGAAGTAGTTGGGTTAACATTTGTTAATGCTGCGCCACCTGCAGTATAGTTAGTTCCACTAGCTTCTTGCGAAGTTGAATATGCAGTAGTTGCTGCAGTCATAGTTGCAGAACTTGTGTATAAAGCCAGCTTAAAAGAGTTACCTCCCGAAGCTTTAAAATTATGTACTGCTTGCAAAAGTTCACTTTTGAAAGAAGTACACATTGCTTGTGTGATTGCCATTATAGTCTCCTAATAATATTTGCTAGGTCTTTATGACCTTGTTGTTCTAATTGATTACATATTGTACACATGTGGTTTTTTATTGCCTCGTTCATGTAATATATAATCACTTTTTTGCACGCTTCTCTAAAAGCGTGTGCTTGTGCCCTAATGGGTGCAGGGGTTTCGTCGCTAATGGAAACTAATCTTTTAGTAGCCATTTCTGCAACTTCTTCTACAGTGTGCCCTCTGTGATCTGTTGTAGTAACACCTAAGTTACCTACTTCTGTATCAGAATTAATTGAAAACATTAATACTCCTTTGGTTCTGGTGGTAAATCATTTCTATCTATCATTTGTGGTTTGCTAGGTGTTTCTTCTTTATGCACCTCTGACCATTTACATGTTCGAATTATACCTTCTTTTAAATATGAAACTACTGGATCTTTTAAACGATGGTATCCATATAATTTTTCTTTTATATCTACGTTAGTTTCTAATAGATTTGAACGAGGAGCAATTGAAACTTCTATGTCGTTTTCCATACATTTAGCTAACCAAAACTCACAACAGGCTTTTCCAGACTCAGCATAATGCATGTTTGTTTTATAAGTAAAATCAACTCCGAATACTGTTAAATGACTTACTTTATTCCACAGTGCAAAAGCTATAGCGTAAGCTACTGTATTATTAAAATAAGAACACCCTAAGTCAGCTACTAACGAAGCTAATGGGAACTCTTCTGCATAAGGAACTCTTTCATCTAACTCACACGTATAAATAGGGTAATCTGCTTTTGGTAAACATTTCCTCATCATTGGAGTCATACTTCCTGCGTCTTCTGTATCAAAAAATCTAGACATAGGATCTAAGATAAAAGCCCTATCTATTTCTGGAAGAACTCCAATCATTGCATTCACAGCCCACACTTCATCAAAAGATACGCTATGAACTTGTGATAAATGGTAATCTATTTGACTCTGTCCCATAGCAATTATCGCTACGTTTTTTCCTTCCAAGTCTGAGGTAGATCCATTTAACATTTAATAAATATCCCCATACCTGTATTCGTCTTTGCTTCCTAGAACTTCTACTCTGTTTTTTAAACTAGATAAACCACTAGCGAAACGACCTTCAAACATTTGAGTTTCATTAGGATCTAGTTTTAAAAATATCGCAGCTTCTGCTAAAGATCCATAAAATAGTGTATCTCCAGCGTTAGTTCCGAGCCAACTTGTTCCGTCTGAAGAAGCTGTTATTGATTGAGGGTTATAAACATAATGTAATTCAAAAGTATAATTGGCATTCGGGGCTGGTGCTAATATAAAAGTGTCCTCATCAAAAAGAGCATAATACAGAGGATTACCTGTTGTTGCAGTTGCTGGAGTGTAGTCTCTTATAAAAGAAACATCTTTTAATAATAAATAATTATAATTACTGTCACTGTCTATTAATGCTAAACTAAGAGGAGTTAAAAAATCTGTTGGCATCGCTAAGTATGTGTTTCCACTTGATGCTGTGCCTGTTACGTTTTTTCTAAAAACAGGTATTTGTACATTTTGTAGAATTCTTTGTTCAGCTTCTTGTATAAAAATTGGTAAATTACTGACAAAAGTTGAATCAGTACTTTCAACATAATCTTGAATAGCTGATTTTAATGTAGTGTATGTCCAGTTCATGATGTTGTCACCGTTAATGTTCCTACTTCCCCTGTCATTTTAAATGGATCCCCAACGGTTACGTGGGGGAACATAGTTCCTATAACTTCTGGGATAGTGTTGTATGGTCCAACTTGTGTTGAAGTATATGGACCGTAAGTTATGATTGTTCCTACACCAACTTCTTGATCAACATTAGGTCTAGGATTCCACAATGCTTCTGCGTCTAGAACACGTGGTACTGGATCTAATTGTGGTTCTTTTGGGTCATAACATTCTGGACAAACCTTTAAATCATTCCATTGTTTTCTTAAATCTAAATAAGGATAAGCCCAACCGCATGTATCACATATTCCTTGAGCATATGTGCCTTTAACGTATGCCATTAATAGTTTCTCCTAGGCACTAGATGTAAACTATTTCTGCCTTGATCTCCTGCTACTGCTCTTGCGAAATCTTCTTCATACAAGGGTTTTAATATTTGTATTCTTTCAGGATTTCTTTTAAGTGCTATGTAAAAAGCTAATCCTGAAACCATAGGAGCAATAAAACGACTAGGTACGTCAGGGTCTTCGACAGACTTATTCACATCGTCTATTCTTTGTATTCTATTTGAAACAAAAATATCTGTTGAATTTTCTGGTGCTGGCCAAACATATAAAACAGGTGTGGCTTGTCTATCTAAAAAATATTCAGTTGGTCTAGCTTTAGTAGATTTAGTTGGAATATTTAAGTATTCGTCTCTTCCAATACTGCTTAGTTGAAAATCTGTTACTGTGTTCCCAACAGTTCTTCTAATCACAGCATCTATTATGTCTATGTCGTATGAATTTAAAGTATAGTTATTTTGACCTTCAACCATTGTCAGATTGACTTGTGTGATGGTCCAAACATTTACACCTCTATTAGCCCAATCACTGAACATGATATTCAATGAGCGACGGGCTGTTACTGCGTCATATCCTGTACGCAACTCCAACCCTGCCAACTCATACGCTTCTTCCATGACAGCTGCGGTATCAAGACTAAATGTTTTAGTTCCTGATGTAGCCATTTGTTAAGATCCTGGTGCTTCGTAATACTTTAAAAACTCACACCAAACAGTGTATTCATTACCTGCATCTGATGTAGAAGGTACAACTAAAAGTACATCTCCTGAGTAACCTGAGGCAGCAGTGTTTTTAAGACCACCAATCTCACTGAAATCAAAAGAGTTATCATAAGCTAATGTTAAAAAAGTTACATCTGTAGTTGCATCCCAATCCAAAGAAGCTGGGGCATCCGTTCCCCCTCCTACGCTGTACCATATCTTATTTAAAGATACGTGCGCACAAGATTCTCCTTCTGGATTTGTGTTAAGAGCAGAAACGTCTACTAATGTAGAACTGCTCGCACTTCCGTCTGAAAGAACGGATGCGTACACAATAAGCTTTTTATCACCATCAAATTGATTAGTTGGACCTGTGACTGTATTAGCCATAGTTTACCTCCTATTAAGCGTCAGCAAATGGTGTTACTAAAGTTCCTGAACCTAATGTGATCCCTTGAACTGCATACTTAGCTGATGCCATCGCAGTAACTTGTACAATACTACCTACGAGTCCACCTTTAGTGGTTCCGTTCATAGTAATAACATCGTTAGAAGCACCAGATATAAATGTTTTACCTGTAGCGTCACTTACGCCAGTGTAAAGACCACCAACGAATTTATCTGTTCCGTCAGTTAGTATATCCATATCTGTAGCTGCAGTTTCTACTACAAAGAAGAAACTTGCCCCTAAGTTATTAAGTTGATTAGGATCAGTTGAATCAGTAGGAGTTGTTGTAACAATTGAAGGTAAAGTAAATTTACCATCTGCGTCATTACAAGTAAGTATTTTACCTGCATGAGAAGCAACTGTTAATGTAGTATCAGCTGTTAAACTAACTACTACTGAACTACCTGCTGAAATGAATCCAGCCAATGATTGGACTGGACCTGAAAATGTTGATTTAGCCATATTAAGTCTCCTTAATAAATTCTATCGTCTTGGCTTGTCTGCTAGGTCAGTCGATAGATTAATTATAATTACCCTAGTTCTTTATTCGATTCTATATAAAAAAAGGGGAGAAGTAAACTCCTCCCCTAGTTTTTTATCTACGCTCCTGGAGAACCGTAAATACCACGCCAGTCGCTAAAGCCAAAGCTGTAACGTTCACGTGCCTTATATCTAACATTCCCAGTTTCGAAATCACCTTCCATACCACTAGAAACAGGGGTACGAACAAAATGTTTCATTCCATTTGGAACATCAGTTGTAAGGAACCAAGCATCTGAGTCAGTCAGGTAATGATTAACTGAATATCCGCCTGAGACCATTCCCATGTTACGGAGAGCGTTAATATCATTGTCTGCTGTTGCTACTCTGCCTGGAGTATTTAGTAGACGATCCGCTATGAATTGCAAGGCAGACGGAATAATTAATTTTTTCGCCTGTGCATTTACCTTAAGACCTCTTTCATCTTTGAACGCTGCAATATCAATCATTGATTGTTCTAATGAAGTTTCGTTAAGGTCAGCTGCCGTGCTTGGTTCGTTCGATAGATCACCAGCAGTTAGTGTAGGGTGATCAGTTGCCATTAAGGCTTTACCGTCACCACCAGCACTTGCGCCAGCTGTGAATCCGTTATTTAAAACGTTCGCAGCTTTTACTTGCTTGGTTTGATGCATTGAACGTGCCAGTGCACGAGTGTATCGTGCTGACAGCGAATCATACAAGTTGTCTTCCATTGCTTCTTCGGTTAAAGAGAATGCAAGTGCAATAGTTTCATGTGTATATCTTGCCGTGAATGTTTCTTGGGCATAATCGTACACTACTGCTGCGCCTTCACCTTTAACTGGTGCTTCCCCAAAACCTGAAAGCATCACTTCTTCTTCGAATGCTCTGTCCGAAGACTCAGTTTCAAAGATTTCTGCGTGCTCATCTGGGTATTGGTCGTACTCCAGTCCGAAAAGGGCATTAAGACCTGGAACTAACTCTTTTACGAGTTGTGCTCTATTTATAGCCATTAGTTATACTCCTAATTAAACTGCGAATACGCTAGTTGGGAAAGTAAAGAAGCCACGAGCATAAGCTGCAATTGAATTACTTGGGGTTAGTTTATAACCTACATGTAACGCAATTCCAGACGAAGTCGTTGCTGTGACACCTTCTTTTGAACGACCAGAATTAGTATCACCAGCTGTTGTGCTTAGTGTATACTTACTCCCTATGAAACCTACAGTAGGAGTTCCTGCTGTAAATTGTGCCTCATAGACAATTCCTGGATCGCTATAAACAAGAGCCTCGGCATCGGCTCCACCTAAAGTTGCTGTGTCGGCAGTCCAAACTTTTGAAAAAGTTGGAGAACCGTCAGTTGCTGTGTAATACACGCCATAAAATACACCACATGGAGTACCAGTTGCCGTCCCTTGGATTACATAACCACTAGATAAATTAACAACATCACCACTAAAGATAGATGCGTTAGTTGCGCTAGCAATTCTCATTCTTGCAGGACGAATAGTACCACCATACATGTGATAAGCAGGCGTAAATCCGTCAGGATCGTTTGTATTTGCCATTTTATTTCACCTTATATATTAAGTGTTAATATTCAAGATTAAGTTTCCTCTGTCTTCCTACTTCCAAACGTCGTACGACTAGATCGTTGAGGTTTTTCTATAGGCATCAAGGGGTTGCTTTCTCTCATTAATTGGGAATCAACTGCTTCCATAGTAGCTTCATTTACATCTTTGTAATGAGCCTCTCTTTCTGCAACTGTTTCCTCAGGTATCTTGGCTAAGATTAACCCACCTACTCCAATAACTCCAGCGTGTTTACCATCATCAACTGTAGGAGCGTCAAAATCAGGGTGATCTGATGCTCTTACTGGTTCGAATCCTTCTCTAATACGTTTTGACATATTAGATTTATCATCTTGATTGAGGATGCTTTCACGTATCCATCGATATTTATATCCAGGAGGTGCTTTTGGGGCATCTAAACTGGAAGGTGGTTGCCAAGGTTTTCTGCGAGTTTGAGTGTCTCGTGACTCTGCAGACCGTGAGTTACGGTCAGAACTGACTTCGGTTTTAATTTCTTCTGTCATTTTATACTCCGTTATTGAACATGCTTAGCATATTCTTCAAGTGGCACACCTAACTTCTTCGCTATCGCGACTTGGCTAGATGTGAGTTTTACTTTTTTAGGTTTATTTACAGTGGTTGCGCCTACGCTACCACCAGCTACTGCTTGAACAGGCTGTTGGGCTTGTTCAAACTTGTGGGGAAAAGCTTCTCTTATTTGCTTGTCTAAAATTTCATAGTAAGTGTCAGAAGTTGGATCAATTCCTTGTTCTTCTACTATTTGATTATGAAAAGCAAAAGCTGAAGAAGTCATTGCTACATCATCTCCAAACCACGTATTCCGTTGTGCCCATTGTTCAGCTTTAGGATCTGGCTGAGGTGGGGCTTGTTGTGGAGGTGGTTTTTGAAGTTGTCTAGCTTCTTCTTCTACTTGAGTTTCTTCTCTTTCTCTTTGTAACCTGTTTAAACTTTCTGCTTCCACAGATAATTTAGCTAAGTTTTCTTGGGCTTCTATTAATTTATCTGTGTCTTGTTCTTCGTGTGCTTGTTTTAAGTTTGCTTTAGCTGTTTCTAATTGGGTGTCTACTCTTGAGTTATATTCGCTGAATAAATTTTTATCTGTTTTATTTAATTTTGTTTTTGTTGTGTCTAGTTCTTCTTTTACACTCTGTGCAAATTTAAGTGCTGCTTGTTCACGTCTCTCAGCTTCACGCATTTTATAGGTAAGCTTGTCGATACGTTTTTTAACAGAGTCACTGTATTCTGCAACTTCTTGGTCATGATCTTCGGAAACTTCTTGAGTTTCTTCCGACTGCTGTTGTTCAACAGCTTCGGTCAAAGTTTCTGTTTCTTTTCCTTCTTCTGAAGGAAGTTCTATTTCAACTTCTTCCGTTTCTACGTTTTCTGCAACGTCTTGCATGGTTTCTGCCATGTTCATAGTCCTCGATGATAGCGTGAAATTTTATAAAAGTAAATCATCCTGCTAAAATATCTTCAGGATCATTTATCACTGCTAAAATTTCATCGTCGTTTAATAAACGCAAATCCCCACCTTCAATCTGAATGCGAGCACCTGCATACCTGCCAAAAATGATCCAATCTCCTTCTTGACACCATGGTCCTTCTGGAAATTTATGTGCATCTTTGTACGCATCTGGACCAAGCCTCACCACATAACCAACTACTGTTCCCAGTCGTTCTTTATCTACTGTTTGCTTAGCCAAATGAATTCCTCCTCTCGTAACCTTGCCAGGAACAAAAGGTAATATTAATATTCTATATCCCGTAGGTACAGGAAGTTTTTCTTGTAGAGAAGCATCTTCTTGAAGTCTCTCTATGGTAAAAGAATCTGTTTTTTCTTCTACTTCTTCTGTACTGAAATTATCTACAAAATCTGGGACTGATTTTGTGTTGCTGGTATCCGATCCAAATTTAGATATCGTCTTCGTCATCTACTCTCATCCTTTTATGCAGGTCTAATATTTCTCGTTCGGCAAAATCTAGACCTGATATTTCACCAACGATTCTCTGGTACTGCGCATAATCAGCAGCACCCCCACTAGCAAGCATTTCTGATAACTCAACTTTACGTTTTCGGTTTTGTTTGAGTAAAAACTCAGTTGCTTCTAACCAGTCCAATTACTTCTTTCCTTTCTTTTTAGCAACCTTTTGCATAGCCTTTTTCATACCAGAAGTATCTTTATAAGGTCCCAACAAGCCCCATTTAACTTTGTTATCTTTATCTGATTTAGTTCTTCCACTCATATCTTTATTAGATTTAGTTCTTCCACTCATATCTTTATTAGATTTAGTTCTTCCACTCTCAATAGCCTCACTTGTTTTTCTATATGACATTTTTTCTCCTAGTAAAATTTAGTTGTTTTTCGACGATTATTCATCACTTTTCCACATCCTCTAGCAATCTCAGCCTTCACTGGTCCACCATCGTACATGCGTCGAGTTTTTGCAGCATCTTCAAAATCTTTAGAAGATGGTGCTCCTTTATCTCCAGGAGACCTCATCTTTTCTCCAGATCCTGCTTTTATGCGTCTGCGTTTTGCGTGAATATTTGCGTATAGTCCTTTTTTAGCCATCGCCGTATTTTTTAATTGCGCCACCACCCATATAACCTCTAACTAAAGAATCTGTTTTTTCCATTCTTTTTGATCTTTGGTCTTCAGTTTCTACTGGTCCACCATGCTCATAACCTTTAACTTTCTTTCCAGTTTTTTTAGCATGTTTTTTAGCTGCTTCTTTCCCAGCTTTCGTATATGAAAAATGTTTACCGTCTACTTCTGGCATTATGTTCTCCCGTATTCTACAAACTTCAAGCCTTTCTTGGCTGCTCCGCCACCTTTAGCTTTTCTAGTTATCTTTTTAATTTTAGTACCGTCTACTGATTTTATAGGGTTCTTTTTAATCCCTGGATATCCCATTTTACTAGGCATTTTATTCTCCTCGGCTTTTAGTGTCAGCTTCCCGTACCTGTTTAAGCGTATCCGCAAATGTACGTTCAGCTTCTTGTTGAGCCTGTATTAGTGTTTTTTCTCGATCTGCTGCAATTTTCATTTCAGCGATCGCCTCATTAGAGACTATTTTCTCTGCATCAAGTTGTGCCTGTGTTGCGTCTTTTTGTGCACGTTGGGCAATTTCTTCACGTTGTACCTCTATAACTGGATCAATACGTTGTAACTCAACAGCTTCTTGAACTGCTTTCGCTTTTCCCGTGACCTCAGCCGTGGCTTGTGCAGCAGCTTGAGCAATTTGATTCATAATATCTGGGGTAATTTGCTCAAGTGGTGGCAACGGTTGTCCCATTGCCTGCTCTACCTGCTGCTTATAGAGCATTGCTTGATGTTCTTGTATATTAGCACTTATCATTTGTGCTACCTGTGGTTGCTGTTGAACCATAGGATTTTGTATAAATGCACTGTGGTTCGCAATATAGGCTTCATGATCTTGCCATTCAAAAGCTTGTATAGGTTGCCCTAACATTGCTGCTTGTTCTTCCGATATCGGATCTCTAGGAGGAACAGGTTGCTGCTGTTGGAATAATGTGTCTACATTTTTAATTTCTAATGCATCATACATTCTGCGATAAGCTTCTGGTAAATTGTGTATATCTGGTGCTGCCTGTGCCATTTGTAGCATTTGTTGTGCAATTAAAACACGTTGTGCCATTGAAAATATATTTGGATCACTAACAGGAAGAACGTCAACTCTTTCATCAAAATCTGCAGCCATTACATACCCTTTTCCTCCTGGCATTGCGTAAGGGTATTGTTCTGGTAAATATTTACTGTAGAGTGTTCCTAGTAATTTGAATTCTTTCTTTTGTGCAAAATGTAAGCGTTTATGAATAGCTGACATTACTTTAGTTCCACGTTCTAACATAGCTACCGTAGTTCCTACTGGCATTTCTTGACTACCCATGTCTCCCATCTGCATATCCGTGATAGAAGCAAATCTCCTACCTGAATCGACAAGTACACCTAATAATTGAGCCAATACTGTAGACGGCTCTTTATAAGGTAACGGCATTAGAGAATCTTTTATTGTAGCACCAGCTACATCAACATCTCTAAATTCTCCAGGTTGTAACGGTTCGTTTTCACCTTGAATACGCATGCCTCTAGCTTTAAATCCAGCTGGTAAATTTGCTAATGTTCCTGCGTCAATTAACTGTCTTAATATAGCAGTTACTGATTTAGTAATACCACCAATCATGTGGATTAAACCAAAACCATAAAACCCTAATCCTGGAAGGAATTTATATTGTACAAAATAATCTACTTTTTGATAATTAGGATCGCCTTCTTGCCAGTTTCTACGTATGGATAAAATCTTACTGGTGTCTTTACATATAGTTACTATATAAGGGCAGGCAAATCCATGGTCTTCTATTTCAGAAATCGTTAAGTTTACATGCATCTCTAAAAGAGTGTACATGTCATTGTTTTCTGCATAGTTAGGAGTAACTCCATCCATTCTATCGATTTTTTCTTTAACTTGATTCTCTTCTGGTACACCTGCTCCTGTCATCTCCATTTCTAGGTACATACCGTTGAGTTGCATTTTACGCAAATCGTTTTCTGTCATAGTCATGACGTGAGTGTATCGTGGTGAATTAAAAAGGTCAGTAGTGGAATAACTCACCACGAAATCTTCAGCTTTAACAAACTGACTAACTGCTCTATTGAGCATAGTGTCAAAATAAACTTTTTTAAACGCACTTCCAGATAACGGTAGATAGAATAAAAGCGAATCCATTTCTGGATCGTACTCTTCCATAACGTGAGTAATCTGGTAATTCATAAACTCTTTCACACGTCTAGCTTGTTGAACTACTTCTGTGTTGTCGTCACCTACTACTTCTACAGAAACTGGACCATCTGCTGGGAGTAATTCTTTATAAGCTTGCGATTGGAATTGCGTAACAGCTTCACTTAATAATGGGTGATTGACTCCGCTCGCTCCCTCAAATGGTTGAGTGCGTTCTTCTTGTTTTATACCTAATAAATCTAAACCTTTCGCAAAAGCTGTATACCATTCACTTCTAGATTCCTTATCTTCTTCGTAGTAATTAATTAACTCACTAGCTAATTTACCTAACGAAGAATCATCAAGAACTTCTGCAAGGTTATCTTGAAAACCTGTTTCTGGGGTTTGTGTTTCAGGCATGAAATCTACAACTGCAGATCCATCATCCTCTAATTCTATTTCAATTTCTTCTTCTTCGAAGGGAGGAACTTCGTCTACTTCTCCTAAAGGAACTTGAACACCTTTCTCTACTGCCATAATGACACCTCACTCTATATTAAATTAATTTAATAGTAAACCATTTTCCGTTCACGATAACCATCGTGTTCGTCTTCGTAATCGGAAGCTAATTGCACAAAACCACCTTGACGAAATCGCAATATCGCCTGACTCATACTGTCCACCAAGTCATCATGGTCACCTGCAGGGAAAGCCACGCATTCTTCGACCATTTCATCCGCCCATGGTTGATCAGGTTTCCAGACCATACCTGATTCAAACAACGGTGTACAAGAATTAACCCTTGCCACTTTATCCGCTCCTTTACTTGGTGTGAAATTTTGTACAGGAATACCAATCCTGCGTAATTCTTGCGTTAACGGAGTACCACTACCTTTAGACTCAATAATTACTGTATCTGGTTCCCAATATTCGTAAAGTTCTAGGGCTTTCCTTTTTAGTTCTGGGAACTCTAGTCGTTCTTTTACAGAATCTAACAATATAAGGTGAGCGACATCACCGTTATACATTTCTTCACCTATACGTCCTTCTGGGTAAAATACTCCCCAAGTTGTAATAGCTGAATAGTCAGAAGTCTGAGTTTTTAAAAATGCCGTATCGTAACTTTGAATAATATAGTCACAAGGTGGGGGCGAACTCTTTTCCCAAGTTTTCCACCATTCCCTTTTAATAAGTGCACCTTCCTCGGACGTTGGCTTCTGCATGTATTGAGCATGCCATTTTGGACCTTTACCCAGTGCAGCTTGTACTCCTTCTAGTTCATCAAGCGACCAGTATTCTGGCCAGACTGGATCACCACTGGGCAAAATCGCAGGTAACTCGATAACTTCCCATTGATCGTTCTTGTCACTTTTACCCATGTCCCGCACTAATCGACCTGTTAGGTCTCGGACTGACCATCTTGTCATTACTACTACTATAGCACCTCCAGGTTGTAAACGCTGACGAGGTCCAGAAGTGTACCATTCGTAAGCTTCATCCAATGCCGTTTTTGACATAGCATCTTGCTCTGAGTGGGGATCGTCGATTATAAACAGATCCGCACCACGACCAGCGATAGCACCACCGACACCTGCCGCATAGTACTCACCTTGAATCTTAGAGTTCTTTTTAGATCTCGTTTCCCATTTACCTGCAGCTTGTGAGTCTGGGTGCAGAGACACGTCTGGGAATATCGCTTGATAACTGGACGTTGAAAACAGGTCTCTCACTTTACGTCCGAATTTTACAGCAAGGTCTGCCGTGTGCGTTGCTTGAATAATTTTAAGTCCTGGTCTTTTTCCGACTAACCACGCTGGGAACATGTGACTCGCGAACTCTGATTTAGTGTGCCTTGGTGGCATATTTATTATCAGACGTTTTAATCGACCATCGGCGATGCGCTCGAAGGCGTTTGCCATTATACGATGGTGACTGCCCTCTACGAATTGTGGCCACTGAGATTTAACAAAGTCTAGAAAACTTTGTTCGCATTTTTCTACTTGATTGAGTTCTTTGAGCCTCTCCGTAAGTTCGAGATACTCTTCCAGTATTTCTTTTGGTAGCTGGGACCAGAGTTCTTTATCTATTTCCAAAATAATTTTGCAGCAATTTTTTATACATGATAAACTGAAAAGCATATACCTGTAAAGCTGTATAAAAAATCCATGGAAAATTAGTCTGAGGAACTCGGGCGGATACGTGCCTACACGGGGGTTTAAAAAAGGGGGGGTGGGGTACTTATAAAGGGGTTTTATATAGTAGTACTACGTTTTTATTACTTTTATAGCCCTAATTAATAGCCTTATAGCTACGCTATTAATTAACCCTTTACTTTTATAAAGTAAAGTAGTAAAGTAAAGGGGTAAGTAAGTAGTAAGTAATTATTACTTAGTTATAGGTTCCGCGTAATAGCGGATGTGTATAAAAAGTATAGGAAATGCTTATGTCTAAGAAGACAGCGAAAGTAAAAGCCCAACTCAATAGAGTAGACGCTTTGAATATCCTACGCGAAGCAATTGGCGACGATGCTGACTTGGCGAACGCACTTGATGTGTTCACTAAAGTTAACAACAAGAAAGCCAACACTAGAGGCTTCAAGGCTGACCACGTTCTAGAACGTGGAGCCAAGACTCCTCAAGGTGGTTACATTGCTGACCGTGTGGAAATGGCTGCTGGGATGACAGTTGCAGATGCTATGAAACAAGTGCCTAATGGGCATCATGGTTCATACCGTTACATTGATATCGCTTACGATATCAAGCACGGATATCTGCTAGATCCTAGAAGCTAAAGAATAGAGTCAATTGCTGACTGATTCGGTGGAATTCCGAAGGGACACCCCTGCGCAGCAAACAGGAATTCAATCTACCCCAATCTAGATTCATATTAGGGTATAGGTAATAGGCATTGTGCATTGTACTATTGTACCTCTTTTTGTCTTTTTGGCAAGTGGCAAGAAGGTAGATTCACGGTACTGGCAAAAGGTAATTCTAGGTGCTGGCAATTGTTTAATCAGACGTAAATAACCCTTTACTTTCACATAATCTTAAGTATCATAGTAATTATAAGTAAAGGAGTTTACTTAGATTCGCGATCCTAGCTGTCGCGGTAATATTAAATCATAATAAGGAAATGTTATGAAAGAAGATAAAGTAGTAAATCAACCTAATGTTGATGATGCTCAAGCTTTGTTGGGAGTCGCCGTCGCTGGTGACCCAGACTTAGAATCTGCTCTTAGTTCGTTAGTCACTCAGGCTAATCGTAAATCTAAGCGTAAAGGTTCTGCGTTTGAACAGCAAGTATCAGAATTTCTTGATCATAAGATCGAGATTTCTGAATCGCGTCTTGCTAAATCTCAAGCGAAGAAGCATCACGAGCGTTGTAGTTTTGCCGATGGTAAAACTTTACGCGAATGTGCTGAATCTACCTTCTTTTCATGGGCTGACTTAAGTTACGATCTTGTTACTATGGGCTATCTAAAGATAGTCGATGGTCCTGTGCTTAGTCATCACCACGAGAAGGACTAGATTCTAGAGTGCGGAGGTTGTAGAACCTCCGCTACTCACCCCGATTGGTTCTGCGAAAGTTGTGTACCAAGGGGAGAGTCTGCGTCATCCTCGACAAGTTCACTCTCAACGTCTATCACATCAACCGAGGGCAGAATCCCTGCGGTATCTAGACTGAGTTCTTGCATCCTGGCAAGAATGTCATCCTTGCTCATGGACTCAACCTTGTTTACTGTGAGTTCCGACCTGTTAATATAAAGACCTGCTGCTTTACCACGACTGACCTCTGCCGTCACGGCAGCAGACCAAGCCCCATTCCGCATTGCGCCGTCTCTTATGTCCTTCAAATCTGTTAAGTGAGTAGACAAGTTCAAACCAGCTTTCATCGCTCCCATCTCCTGAAGATGTTGAATACGATCCATCACCTTTGGATTATTCTTACTGGCAAGCATAGTACCAGCACGAGTGGCGTTCTTCTCCGAGTAACCTGCTGATTTGGCAGCTTCGGTTTTGTTCATGCCCTTAGCAACGTTCTGTGCGAACTTTTCTTGTTGGGGGGTTAGAGTTCCTGATCCTTTTGTTCTAGCCATCTGTATCTTTTCTCCTCTTTTCCTGTCTGACAAGGAAAACCTAGTTCAATACCAGTCATCCATTATATAGCTACCACTATTCTAAAGTAAATACTCTATCCTGCAACACACGTAGTCAATGGACTTGTTTACCAATTATTTACCTACTTATTATCTACAAAACACCAATACTCAGGTAATAAGACTACTCAATATAATCCCAACTCCCTATACTACAACAAACAGTACCAAACACTATTGGGCTATTGGCTAACTTGTCCCTTTTTTACATTTTTATTTTTCTTTTTACGCAACCCTATATACCAATAGCCCAAACCCCTTAACTAATCAACGCATGTTCGCGACCTCCAGCGATAGTGATCACTAACTTTATATTACCCCAATCAATAATTCACAACGTAAGTAAGTACTTACTAACTTTGTAAAGAGGTTACAACTCCTTTACAACTCTTACCCAGTCACGTAATCGTTAGTATAATAGTATAGTAGGTAGATTAACTACTTACATTGTGTTTAACAAAATGGAGAATGTAATGAACGATCTTAAAAAGTTTGTGAATTATGCTCAACCAGTAGTCAAAGCCGTAAAGGAAAATCATAACGAATTTCACCGTCTTGAATATTTCAGTGTCAACGCTGAAGATCTATTTGCCGAAGAGGGTTTAATAGAATTCATGACAGAAAATAAGTATGATCCCAAACACTTTAATGGTGTTATACCTTTAGTTTATGCTCAATGGGGGGAAGAAACTGGGGCTAGTATAGTCCTAGAATTATCCGCTGAACAGCGTCAACTATTAAGTCCCGAAGTGGCTACTACTCTACTGGGTGAAGACTATAAACTATGGGAAAATGGCGTAGTTTATTTACTTATGGATCATGAGTATTATCAGACATGTGCTGGTTTTACGGTCACTGAACAGATTGATCCAACTAATGGTGGGGTGTCTAATGCTATAGACTTCCTGTGTCGTAATCTAGGTCTTAATTACCTTACTATAGATTTTCCGTATAGTCGTACAGAGTCTATGTTATATTGGAGTGAAGATGAATAGAGAAAGAAAGTTCAAGGACGGCTGGGAAATAATACCTAAGGAAGATGTCACTGCGGAGATAATGGATGTTATCTCCGACGGTAAGGAACAGATCAGAGTGGTAGATATCATGGAAGATTTACTTGGGGACTGTCATACAGAACTCAGTTATTACTTTAGTGAAAGTCACGGCTTTGGTGACGGTAGTGACTCGGAGAAAGTACACGAAGAACTGCCTGATAAATGGCATACTGTGTACAGTTCTGTACACCTCAATGACCTACCAGATAGTGGTTATAATATTATTGAGTTTGGTTATGGCCAGGTGTACGCTGGTGAGTCGTTTAATCAACGGGACTTGTTCATACGTTTATCAATGAACGGTTGCTCTTTAGCTAGTGCGCTTAGTGAATACTTTAAGTTTACAATCCCAGTAATCCACAGGTATTCATTATACGGCATCAAGAAAATGGTAAACGCTATGAATAATCAATAAAATGGAGGAATGCTTATGATATGGTTCAAAGTATCATTAGAAGAAGAAACTCTAGACGATAGTGCGGAACTAACTCAAAAGGTTAAGGAAGTGCTAGATGTCGATGACATGTATGGGGAAGTGCTATACACTGGGAGCCACGAAATCAATGAAAATGATATTGAGGCTGAAGATAGGTTTTGGGAAGAGTACGACGAGTGGGAGTTTGATCTCCTGGCTGAGGGTACTGAGGAAGAGCCTATCAAACTAGGTGATCACGAGGTTATAGTTATCACAACCGTGGACGACGAGAAGGTTGTTCAAATTAAAGGTGAAGACTTACCTGCGTGGTACGTTAAGAATGTTTAATAAAATGGAGAATGCTTATGACTAAGATCATATATGCCAAATATCCTGGCAAATGTAAAGTGTGCGGTAATAAAACCGAGCGCAATGAGGAGGTGGTATGGGCACCTGGAGAGGGAGTGAAACATTTAAAATGTGACTTTACCCTAACACCACCGTCAAGTGACGATGCTGAGTTTATGAAAGGTGTCAATGATGTGCGACAATACCACGAAGAAAGAGACCTACTTGGCAGGGAGATGGCTGAAATGTTAGCTATGCAAAGAGAGTACGATGAATATTAATAAAGAATGTGAAGACTGTTACGGCAGTGGTTATATTGTTGATATGCGTAGAGACAATGAACAAGAAATATGGGTGTGGTCAAATAAAAGACCATGCCCCAAATGTTTAAATAACAACTCGCTTTAGAGTCGTTTAATGGCTAGTATAATAAATGTAAGCTAATAAAATAATAAGGAGGAATATGGGTAAAATATATGGCGATATGGATGTTAACAACAGAGCAGATCGCACAAGACAAATTGCTGAAGAAGATAAACTTCACAGAGAAAAGTACCCTTCATATATCAGCAATAAACCAATTGAATATGAAGATAATTCATATAAACAAGAAATAAGTAAGCAACACACAGTTGCTATCGCTTATAATAAGGGTGGGTATCAAGTCATACCCAAAAATCAAATAAAAGATATAGGAAAGAAATGAACAGTAAAAAAGCTAAACTGTTGAGGAAATCCCTCAAAGAAGGAGGAGTAGACTGGCGTGATTCTCAACCTGTCCAAAGGGAGAAAACACTTCCCGATGGTACTACCGAGCGTCACCCCACCATATTCCAAAACCCAAAGGGTGGTAGGTTTGCCTATCGAACACTTAAGAAAACAGTGGGGAACAAGAAATGAAACCAGAACTTTACGATACACACTTTTTCAAGGCGATTGATGTATATGGTGAGATCCCAGGATACCTGCAAGAAGCCAGATATGCCTGGAAACATATACACAGTGATGATGACGTAACCATTCATAAATATAAGAACTACCTTATCATGTCACACAGTGACGGTGATGATCTTGTAATTAAACTACCAATAGATGAAGAGAGGTAGACACAGTAAGAACACAGTGTTCAGGTTTTCCCTAGCACACGGACACGATAACTATGTCTTTGGGGCAGGAACGTTAGAGGAAGGAGCAAAGTTAGTTAGAAAAATGGATTTAGAGTTCGAAAGGAAATTCGATACTGAGCCAGATAGCTTCTTTACTCTACCCTTCCCTTTTCACAAAGTCCCCATACAAGCAATGGAAGGGGCTGATATCACTGCCTGGAATGAAGAACAAGAAGAACTTTTATTCTTTGGGTTTTATTACGACAAAGAAGCAGAAGAGTATATCCCTATGGATGAGGATGAAAAAGACTATACAGCAAAGTACTGGTCTTAAAGACCTGACCTGAAAGTTAGGTTAATCCTTTCCCCCGAGTTAAGCACAGGTGGCACCGCATGAGTGCTAGTCATTTGAGAATGACCGTCAAAAAGTATTGCCTGCCCGTGTTCCATTATGTATCTCTCCTTAGTTAGATAACTGCCCGATGGCCAGATGATATTAATTTTACTGGTGTTGGTTTTCTTTTTAATAAAGTAGTGGTATTGATCCCATTCAAGTACCCTAGCAGCACCGAGCGATATAGAAAACACTACGTCATCTCGCGTGGGTACGGTGTCTGAGTGATGAGGAATACTATCCTCACCTGTTCTGTATAACCCACACAAACAAAAAGTAAATTCAACGTTCCTTCCTAGTTCCTCACTTGCGTGGTGTTCCGCCACTTTCTTAAACCAAGCTACGTCTTCATTACTTTCCCATGGGCTAGGGTGCATCTTTTTACCTGCATACCTAAACGAGTGGTCACCGTAACCTCTTGTTTCTCTTCCTTTAACCTCTACTCCGTTGTAGACTCTATTCTGGGCTTTATCCCAGTAATCAAAAGCTGGTAGCCCAACCGTACAACCATCAAGAGAATCTATAAACTCACGCATCCCCAGTACTCCCAAATCCACCACTACCACGTTCCGTAGAGTGACTAAAATTATCAGTTACTACTGAAAACATCACGTGCTCGACTGGCATGAACACAAGTTGAGCAATGCGGTCTCCGTTTTGAACTAAATACTCCTCGTTACTGTGGTTCTTAAGATGCACCATTAACTCCCCTTGATAGTCAGAATCGATTAAACCTAATACGTTTGCTGGCATGATGCCTTTAACTCCCAAACCTGATCTGGGCATAATCAATCCAGCGAGCGTGTGGTCGCCTATATAAATCGAGTAACCCATAGGGAACTGTACTGTTTCTCCAGGATAGACCATAGCGTTATCGCAAGCGACTAGGTCTAGTCCTGCGGATCCTACGGTCGCGTATTTAGGAACTCCGCGTTCTTCAGCACGAGGATCATTAAATCTAATTTCAACTTTTGTCATTGTGTCACCTCTTCAACAGTCACCAGCTTGTCTTCAGGATGATAATATTTCGATTTCTCACGCATATTTAATAAATCATAAAGATGTACTAAATCGTGCATATGACTTTCAATGAGTAATATTTCATTTTTCATACGGTGTAAATCTTTTTTGTTTATCTTATCTTTACTAAGACAAACACTTATATTCATAACTGCATTTTCTACTATTGACTTATTTCTCATTTGCTTTCTTTTCCAACCAAAACTCTTCGTGTAATGGTTTAAAGTAAGTGTGGTAGCATTGACTCTGCCTATAACCTTCAAATGCATCATAACTTTTAGACCTAGATACAAGCCACTCACCGTCCCTCCATAAATAGATATACTCTATAAACACAGGGTCTACGTGCCATGACATATAGTTGTCTAAACTAACATAAGTCTCAGGTTCTTCTGGGCTATTTTTATCACCCAATGATCTCATGTTTCCTATGTCTATTAACTCATCTGCCTTTTCACGTGTGTCATACTCTTTCAATAACTTGGCACCAGTTGAATTTAGGTATCCGTCATAATGACAGTAAGCAACCTTCACGCAACCGTCTTCTTGCTCCATTGCAATATTACTTCTAGTTCCCATCTTTTACCTCCACAGGTTCTACGTCTACAATTTTAATATCTCTAGTGTTGATTAGTCTCAAAAACTCTTTAAACGCAATGTTTGTATAATCCACTTCTTCATCAACAGGAAACGGTGCATTAAACTCAATAGTTATCTGGCACTCTGGATGTTTCTTGTCTAGAAAAGTAGCACGAAACTTTCTTTTTTCCATTAGTCCTCCACTTTGTCGTAAGCTACACGATACACTCTCTTCAAGAACTGTTGCTTGGTTAGTGTAGTAGCATTAGTCATTAAACCAATATGGTCTTTAACTTCTTGAGAACTGATCGGAACAGTATAATTCCCGTCCTTATCTTTGCGTAAAAGACTGCGGTCACTTCCTATTAGTT
>VTLG01007986.1_pt1 | contig 20028 bp, 28 predicted proteins | sample 4694571 | NCBI WGS metagenome assembly VTLG01 (sample SAMN12604809, study PRJNA352737) | marine metagenome | biome: ENVO:00000447; feature: ENVO:00000209|ENVO:00000569|ENVO:01000036; material: ENVO:00002151; isolation source: viral sequences binned using virsorter ... | reverse complement strand
GTAACAGCACTTTATTTACTGAGGCCTGATAGAGTAACGATTGTTCCTGGCGACTACGGCGCGGAAAGTTATCTCTATGATGTCGGCGGAACAAAGTACGAAATTGAAACAGCAAACATGTGTCACCTGGCTCTGCCGAATCCTGCAGGAGATGTTTATGGTTTATCACCTTTGCAGGTTCTGGCGAGGAATGTAAATCTTGATTTGTCTATGACAGATTTTGCAAAGGTTTATTTTCAGAATGCCGGTGTACCCAGTGGACTTCTAAAGGTTAAGAAGCGGCTAAGTTCTCAGGAAGAGGCAGCTACTATCCGAGCGCGGTGGAGGAGCCAGTTTGGTGGGCCGAGTAATTTTCATAGAGTAGCAATTCTGGATGATGATGCAGAGTACCAGGCGATGTCCAACACGCCTAAAGATATGGCTTTAAATGATCTGCACAACCTGACCGAGTCCAGGATATGTGCAGTCTTTGGAGTACCGGCTATTCTTGTGGGTGCAAATGTAGGACTTCAAAGGTCCACATATTCTAATTACCGAGAGGCTCGGTTAGCTTTTCATTCTGAAACTTTGGAACCTTTGATTGCCAGGATAATCAGATATTTTAATAGAAACTTATTTAATGAATATACAGGTAATGAAACACTAGCGGTGGATTGGGCATCGATGAGATCGGCTCTCGATGATCAAGCCGCTACAACAACGAGGATTAATTCTTTGTTTACCGGAGGAATCATTACTCTTAATGAAGCTCGGACTGCTTTAGGATTTGATGCTTTAGAAGAAGGATCGATGCGACGAATACCATCATCTGTATTTGAAATGGCAGAAGGTGATACCGCTTCGGTAGCAGTCGATGCTGCTCCAATAGAGCAATCTTTGCCGGTTCCTATTGAAATGAAGTCACCTGTCGCGCCGCGATCTCGGATATTAAGAAGAAGAGTATTAGAACAGCGAGAAGATGAAACAGATACCCTATCTCGCGACGTGCTTCGTCATTTTAGAGGATTAAGAAACAGAGCAGATGGCGTTTTAGGCAGGTACATGGAAAGGCAAACTGAGTCTCAAAAGACAGACCGTTTAAAAGAGTTTCCATTTGATGCTGCTGACATGTTGCCGCCTATAGAAACTAGCAACCTGGAATCTATACTAGAAAAAGCCTACCGAAGGATTAGTAAAAAAACTTTCAAGACTATTAATGAGGTAGGTCTGGCAGGAACATTGGATTGGTCAGATAAACTTCCTACAGTACAAAATGTAATAGCGTCTGCTTCTGGAAGAGCATCGCTAATTCATCGGACTACCAACAAAGCTATAGAGAGAGCGATTGGGATGGGACTTGAGCGAGGTTATGATATCGAGCAGTTGGCGCGAGGAGTGCCGGATGATAAATTCCCTGGCATAAGGTCTATCTTAGGAGAAACAGAAAACCGGTCTATGCTAATAGCTCGGACCGAAGTAATGAGGACTCAAAATCAAACCACAGTAGGTTTTTATAAAGAGCAGGGTTTTAATTTTGTACAGGCCGATGATGTTGACGGTGGTCCTAACGATACTTATATCGATCCAGGCGATCCATACGGAAGGACATGTGAAGAGAGACATCAGCAGGTATACAATATTGAGGATGCTCAAAACATAGATGACCATCCAAATGGAACATTAAATTGGATGCCAATGCCAAGAGGATATAAGCCAGAGGGAGCAGCAATATGATAAAAAAAACACAGGTGTCGTCTGCTAAGGTAATTGATGAAGCCGAAGGAATAGTTGAGGCATTTGTTAATACAATGGGTATAGCTGATGCTGATGGAGATATTGTAGAGCCAGTAGCATTTGATCAGAGCATCAGAGATAACCTTCCGATTCCGGTTTTATCCGGACACGACCAGGGTAAGCTCGTTGGCAAAGTGATCTTTGCACAGCCACAGCCTGTAGAAGGTGACGAGTATAGATTATTTACTCGTATGCAAATGAATATGGATACGCAAGCCGGCAGAGATGCATACTCTAATGTTGCCGGCGACTTTATAAGAGAATGGTCAGTTGGATTTAATATTCCAAAAGACGGTGATGTGACTCACGAAGGTTCAGATGTATCTAATGTTGTCAGGCGTATTTCAAACTTGGATTGGGTTGAAGTTTCTACTGTAATCAGAGGAGCTTCTCCATCTACAGAAACAGTATCAGCAAAATCAGCGGCGACAGGTACGGATTTAAAGTCAGCAATCCCTTCTCATCTTACTGCTACCGTAGAAGATGCATGGGATGCTGAACTTATGAGGACTCGCATCAAAGGCGGTGCAGGAATCCTAAGAAATGCACATGCCTGGTATGACACAGAAGGCGATCCAGAGTCTAAGGGATCGTATAAATTTATTCATCATCATATTGGTAAAAACGGTAAGGTAGGTCCGGCGAATGTAAGAGCCTTAACAAATGCTCTTAACAGTTTGAATAACCGACGTACATTAATACCGGAGAATGATCGCAGAGGTGTTTATAATCACCTGGTAAGACATCTAAGAGATGCAGGTAAAAAGCCATCTGAATTAAGGTCAGCCGATTTACCTGATAACTCTAAACCATACCCTAATTTCCACGCCTGTCGAATCAGAGAGCCAGAAGAATTTGATAGGTTTAGAACACGATCTGAAACTATAGATGAAGGACCGTATGAAGGCCGCACTATTGAAATCCTGTATGGTCGCGAGAAGGAAACAGGAGATTGGGATATAGCGTCATACCGTTTATCGGTTGATGAATGGACTGAGAGCGATGCACGTAAATGGTGTGAAGCTCACGACGGTATTAAATTTGAGCCAGCAACCGGCGATGCAGATGACCGCGAAGACGTAGAAGAATCCGCCTCTGACACGGAGCCTGATAAAAGCTCCGCCTTAGACACGGCTAAAAGAACTCTACGCCTGACCAGGACTAGGCTCGCCTTGTATGGAAATTTTAAGAAGGATAAGTGAAATTTTGAATACTCAAGAAACTAGAAAAGAAGCCGATGCTCTTTTGAAACAGGCTGAGACCTCTCTCGGAGAAGGCAACGTTGAAGCCTTCGAAAAGCAGATGTCTGATGCTAAAAGCAAAATGGAAGAGGCTGACAAAATAGATGCAGCAGCATCTCAGCTTAAAGCACTACAGGGCGAGTTCAATAAGCCAGTTAACACAGTGCCAATAGCTGACAAAGATGTCGCAGCGTATGACCCGGATGATTCCGGGGCCAGGAACAAGGCTTCTTACAAGCCGGCTTCCTGGGTAAAAGGTCTGCCAGCAATGTCCCAGCCGTTATGGGTACAGGAGCAAATGGGAGTTACTGAAAAGGAACAAGCCCAATTCCAGACTGATACATTCCTAAAGTGGATGCGGTCTCCGAGTGATGACGTTTTCTGGAAGACTGCAAGCCTTGATGAAGTCAAAGCCATGCAGGAAGACACCGACGCAGAAGGTGGTTATTTCGTGCCAGAGCAGTTTATAAATCAAGTAGTTCATGATCCTGGAGTACCAGGCAGTGTGCTTCGACCTAACTGCACGGTCATCCGTGTTTCAAGTAAAGACGGATACGTTCCTACAATGGGCAGCGCATCATGGGCAGCGATTGCTGAAGAAGGTGCTTTCTCAGACCAGACTCCTACAGTTGGACAGGTGGCTTTCTCAATCGAGAAGTCCGGTGGTCTTGTAAAGGTTACGAGAGAGTTACTTGATGACTCCGCAGTTAACCTTCCATCTTTGCTCACACAGATATTCCAGGAAGCAGCAGGGCGATTTGAGGATGCAGGAATACTTAACGGTAACAATACCGCACAGTATGACGGCATTCTTGGCTCTGGTGTTGCTGATTATGTAATGGCAGCGACAGGTGCTTTGACAACCGCTGACTTACTTGGAATCTTCTACACGCTTAATTCTCAGTTTAGGCAGAATGCTACATGGGCGATGCCTTCATTGATTACGAAGCAGGTTAACAGCATTCAGTCCACAGCAGCCGGAGTAACTGGCATAGCTAGTCTTACAGCCAATCCGGATGCAAACCTGTTAGGCAAAGCTGTTGTTAATACTGATGATACAAGCAATAACGGATTCGCTACTACATTAGCGGCAAACAACGAAATTGCTGTTCTTGGTGACTTTAGGAATTACTACATCTTTGATCGCGTAGGATTCACAATTCGACGTAATGACAGCCTCTATATGGGGAACGATCAAGTCGGATTCTTTGCTACTCGCAGAGGTGACGGACAGATTGGTCTTACAGATTCATTCAAGATTCTGAAATGCGCCGCTAGCTAATAGCGGACTCAGGAGAGGTCGGAGGTTTTCTTCACCTAGCTTCCGGCCTCTCCTACGGAGGATGTTATGAAAGTTAAATGTATCGCATCGGTGACGTTAGGAGCTTTGGACCAGGCGTTCAATGCAGGAGAGACTTATGACGTACCTGCTAAAGTCGCTACGGACTATCCTAAGTATTTTGAGAAGATGGCTTCAACGCCGAAGAACAAAGCTAAGAAAACAGAGGAAAATAAGTAGATGGTAGCTACTCGGCACACTTACGCAACAGCAGATGACCTTAGAGACTATCTTGCAGGAACTTCTTATAGTTCCGGTTGGACAAGTGATGCCGGAGCCATCAGGCGGATATTGGAATCTGCCAGTAGGCGTATTGATGATTATTGTGGCGGCGGTTCTTTTGGTCCAAAGACAGAGACGCGATTTTACGATATAGGAACAGGCTCTCTAAGGCAGTCTCCTGGGTATCAGGTTCTATCGATTAATGACGATATTACTGGCAATGTATCTACTCCTGGAGTCATTGCGTTGGATGGTTGGATTGCTAGTCAGACGACTGTGACTGCATACGGTGCTACAGATAGAGCAACATCTCAAACACTCACCGAAGGCTATAATGCTGATTATTTTATGATGCCTTACAACACTGCTCCTAAAACAATATTGAAATTAAATGAGGATACGACTAACGGCCTTGATTCCGGTCAGCAGACATTATCGATTCTCGGAAGTTGGGGATACACTACAGATACAGTTTCGGTTACAGGATCGGATGCGATCGGTTCTACAACTACGACATCGGTATCCGTAACAAGTGCGGCAAACTTTGGTCCGGCTCAGACTATCCTTATCGATTCAGAACAAATGTATATAACAGCTATCTCTGGAAACACGCTAACAGTTGAGCGTGGGGTAAATGGGACCACAGCCGCGACGCATTCTTCTAGTACAGCCTACAGATATGACTACCCTCCATTGGTCACACAGGCTTGTCTCGATTTATCTAAAATAGTATTTCGAGATAGAGACCTGGGAAGTGTCGCGGCTATTGGTTCTGGTGATGCAGCCATTACATCAGCAGAGGGAGAAATCCAATCAATCCTAATGACTCTTAATCAATACAGAGTGACAGGAACTTCTAATGGGGTGATTTTCTAATGGCAGAGAAGCAGACTCAATTTAAACTTAAAGGACCAATCTTTGCAGGTCCAGGTAAGGTAACAAAAGAATTACAAGAGGCTGTAAATAGAGGGCTATTGGATTTGGCTCTTCTGGAAGGCTCAAACAAGATCAAAGAACAGTTGTATCCTGGACACGGAAGGTTAACTGGCAATCTTAGAAATCATATTGGAGCGAGTATTGTCCGAGACAATGTAGCTCAGATCGATGCAGGGCAAGCTCGGTATGGAGCCAATATTCACTATGCCAATTGGGTTGAAGGTATAGATAAGAGAAACCAGAAGTCTGGTTTTAAGGGCTACCATATGTTTGAGAATGTTTATAACGATATCAATAACAACCCACAATTATATGAAGATTATATAGCAGATTCAATTGTAGAGGCATTTGAATGAGCAGGACAGGAGCATTAAATAGGATAGATGCTTTATTATCTGAAATCACTGATCCTGCTTTTGTATCTGTGGTTCGCGGAGAGCCTCTGGCAATTGCCGGTTCTCCAATGCTTGCTTTCTGGGTAACTGGTCGAGTAGAAGATTTCCCTACTTTAACAAATATTGGTTCACGGACATCTATTTTGATAAGAGCATATTTCAGAATGCAGGATAGTCAAAATGTTAGAGAGAGTATTGAAGAAGAAGTATGGGACACAATGGTTCAAGTTGATTCCAAGTTACGGTCCGATGCTAATTTGGATGATAATATTTCTGACTCTAGTATTGGAGCAGCAACGGTTGGATATATAAATATGAGCGGTGGTGTATTTCGCGCTGTTTCAATACCATTTGAAATGCAAATATTAGAGGAGATAACGATCACTCCGTAAGGAATTAATTATGGCAAAAACTACCGGTTTAAATGTCCGATTATATGTAGAAGGTTACGACCTGTCCGGCGATGCTAATGCTGTTTCTGGGATTGGATATACCAATGAACTTCTTGATGTGACTACCCTAGATGTATCAGCGCATAAAAGAATTGTTGGAATGGTGGATGGGGAGATTAGTATTGATGCATGGTTTGATAATGCGGCGAGTCACCAACATGCGGTATGGACTAGCAATTCGAATAAACTACCTACTGCCGACCAGGAAGTGTTAGTTCCAATGGGGGGTTCCATTGGCGATAGTGCAGTAGGGATGGTAACAAAACAGGGGACCTACGCAGTCACCAGGTCGACCGGCAGTGCGATTGCAGCAAATGCAGCTTTTACTTCTACCTCTACTGGTCCTGAGTTTGGAGTTATGCTAACAGCACATGATGATACAGTTGGATCGGCAGCGACAGGAACAGCGGTGGATAACAGTGCGAGCAGTGCTAATGGCGGAGCAGGATATATCCAGGCATTCAGCCTCGCAAGCGGTACGGCTGTTTGTAAGATTCAGCACAGCGCAGACAATTCGACATATACAGATTTGGTAACTTTTACAAGTGTCACTGGAGTAACTGCTGAGAGAGTAGCAGTTACTGGAACTGTTAATAGATATATAAAATATTCGATCTCAGGTACATTTAGTAATCTTAAATTTGCGATGGCATTCAGTAGAAGCTAGGAGGTAATAGCGATATGGCGAAACAAACAGGTCTTGGAGATTATGTGGCAGTGGATGATAGTGGCGGCTCAGCTAGAGATATATCAAATGACATAGGTGACTATGGGATTAATATAGCTCAAGAGTTGATTACGACTACAGGCTTAGATAAGTCAGCCCAGGAGAGAATAACCGGTATAAGTGATGGCGATGTTACTTTAAATGGAACCTTCAATTCCGCAAGTAATAAGTCACATGATGTGTTTAAAACACGGACCGGAACGCGTACTTTTGATTTGAGGATCGGTGGGAATAGTTCTTCTAATCCCAAGTTGGCTATGGAGATGCAGGTAGCTAGTTATGCTCTCACCAGGGGAACTGATGGGACTCTGACTTGGACCGCAACTCTTAATCTAGCAGATGGAACCGTACCGACCTGGAGTACAGTCTAATGGTTGGAACTATTAAAGCATCTGTGAATGGAGCAAAACCATTCACATTACAGAGGCGTAGGGCAGTTTTAGTCTTCGATGATCCTCAGTATGAGGGACTTCATATAGAGGCTAGGCTCGATGTCGACTTGAGAACATTTCTCGACTTGCAGTTACTTGCAGGTGGGGTAGATGCCAAGGCTGAAGATTTGAAACAAGCATTTATAATGTTTGGAGATAAGATATTAGAGTCCTGGAATTTGGTAGATGAAGATGGAACAGAGCTTTCTGCAGATGCATCCGGCTTCCTGTCACTTCCGCCTACTCTCGGAACTTTGATACTTGGTGCTTGGACCAATGCGGCTACTTCGGTGGGGGAAGCCTCCGCCTCGGAATAGACAAATGGCAATCGGTAAAAGGCGGTACTGACAAAAATGGCAGTCCTGTTAAAAAGCCGATTGAGTTGGAGATTGCCGAGGTTATAGATGGGTTGTGTCAAAGGTATTCCTGCCTACCGTCTGAAGTTCTCCAGGAAGATATAGAAGTATTGAGGTTGGTAGATATAGTTAGCATGGTAAAAGAGGAATAGTGGCTAATACAGTAACAATTACAGTTGATGCCGATACTAAACAGGCTGAGTCTAATGTCAAAGGCATGGGCGGTAAAATGCAGTCTGCTATGAAAGGTGTCGCTATGGCTTCTGGAGCTTTAACTGTAGCAGCCGGAGCAGCAGCAGCACTTGGCCAAGAATACCAGGAAGCTACTAATACAATAGCGGCAGGAACTGGTGCGACAGGCGCGCAACTTGAAGGACTAAAAGACTCATTTAAAAACGTATGGGCAGATGTTCCGCAGGATGCAGCTACAGTTTCAGCAGCAATTGCGGACATTAATACAGAGATGGCCTTGGAAGGTGAGCAGTTAGAAGATGTAACAAAAGCCTTTCTGGATGTTTCAAGGGCAATGGGTGAAGAAGCCGGTCCAATGATCAAAGGTGTGGCAGATTCAATGGTGGCTTTTGGAGTACCTGCAGAAGAAACAAGAGCGCAACTAGATAAATTAACAACAGTTTCTCAGGCAGTTGGTGTTCCAATGACATCACTGGCCGATACAGTCGTTAAATTTGGACCTCAATTACAAACGATGGGTTTGTCTTTGGATGAGGCTACTGCCTTAGTAGGAAACATGGAAGCAGCAGGATTGTCTGCATCTAAAATGATGCCAGGACTCAATACTGCGGTTAAGAAATTAGCTGATGAAGGTGTGACAGATATTGCCGGCGGTTTGCAGGATATGATTGCAGGTATTCAGAATGCATCAACTGATTCAGAGGCTTTAGCTCTGGCAACAGACGCATTTGGAGCAGGAGCAGGTGTTAGATTCAAGGATGCGATTGATAAAGGGGTATTCTCCCTAGACGATATGCTCGCAGCAATGGGTAATTCTGAAGGCAAGGTTGAAAACCTCGGCAAAGAAACTCTGACAACTTCAGACAAATTCGACATTATGAAGAACAAAGTCAAAGAGGGACTTGCGCCTTTGGGTGATTTTGCTAATGCGGTCGGTCCAATGGTGGTTATGATTCCGGCCCTGTCGACCGGAATATCTGCACTTGCGGCTTCTCAGGGCATTGCAACAGCAGCTACCTGGTTACAGTCAGCGGCAATGGCAGCGTTGAATGTAGCGATGGGACCAATAGGACTTATTATTATAGGAATTGCCGCAGCTATCGGTGCAGGTATATTGATTTGGAAGAACTGGGACAAGATTGTCGAAACATTCAAGAAGGGATTAGAGGCAATTAAACCAGTATTTGAAACGGTTAGAGATTTTCTCACCGGAGCATTAGATAGCCTAAAAGGTAAGTGGGATAAGATTTGGAACGGCATGGGCGACACAGTCAAACTGGTCTGGGATGGTATCAAGGGATATATTAACCTTTGGATTGAGGCATTAAATTTCTTAATCAGAGGAGCAAATCAAATCAATATCAAGGTTCCGAATTGGGTTCCTGTCGTGGGGGGAAAGGGATTTAATTTTAACATCCCAGAGATACCCAAGTTGGCTTCCGGTGGGATCGTTCGATCACCAACACTAGCAATGATAGGAGAACGCGGACCAGAAGCAGTTGTTCCATTGTCAGGAAGCAATAGGCCAGGCGGAGTAACAATTAATATTCTTGGTCCGACATATGGCTTTGACGATTTTGAACAAAAAGTATCTGAGGCGATCCTAGACGGAGTTAGACGCGGTGGATTCTCAGGCGTATTGGCTTAACGGAGGAAACAGATGGCAAATGAATTAAAACACGGCTCAGTCGGAACAGAGCTTACCCAGGCAGAATGGGAAGGTGTCGGAACTCATGTTTTTGATTCCCAGGCGACAGGTGATATTCCTTACGCCTCATCTGCGAGTCAGCTTAGTAGACTAGCGATCTCAGCAACAGCAACTCACTTCCTGGGAATAACAGGCGGAGTTCCTGCATGGAAAGCTGTAACAGTCGCAGGTTCTGACCTTACAGGAACAAGCCTTGCAAGTGGGATTGTTTCATCTAGCTTAACCAGTGTTGGAACGCTGACAGATTTAACGGTCAGTGGAACAAGTACTACTATAGGAACTGTAACTTCTGGTATATGGCAGGGAACAGCAATAGCGGCATCTTATGTCGCAACTCTTAATCAAGACACTACAGGAACTGCCGCTAATGCTACTCACGTAACGGTAGCTGATAATGAAAGCACGAATGAAAATGATTTAATTCCGTTCATTGAAAACGCATCTGCAACTGGTAATGTAGGTTTAGAATCTGACGGAGACTTCCATTACAACCCATCAACAGGAACAGTTACAGCCACGACATTCGCAGGGGCTTTATCTGGAAACGCAACTACCGCAACAACCTTGGCTACTGGTAGAACTATCAACGGGGTGAGCTTTGACGGCAGTGCGAATATCACAGTTACAGCGGCGGCAGGTACGCTATCTGGAACGGAGATAGCTTCTGGAGTTGTAACGTCATCTTTGACCACTGTGGGAACTATTGGAACTGGTGTTTGGCAGGGTACTGATGTTGGTGTCGCTCATGGTGGAACAGGAGCATCTAGTTTAACTGCCAATGGTGTATTAATCGGGAACGGCACGTCTGCTATAGCCTCTGTAGACATGAGTACTAAAGGACATATTTTAATCGGTGACGGTTCCGGTAATCCTCAAATGTTAGCGGTCGGTAGCAACGACCAAGTTCTTACGGCTGACAGTGGAGAAACTACAGGGGTGAAATGGGCGGCGGCGGCAGGTGGTGGTGGTGGAGATTATGAGTCAACCATAGGGGCAGGTGGAAGCACTTCTTTGACAGGTAATAAAAGATACATTATTGCTCCCGGCACAACGATGACAGGGGCTGTTACTTTATCGAATGCGAATACACATCTTAGAATCGGTGCAGGAGTGGATTTTGATGGAAATGTTTTAACTCTTTCTGGATCAGGTTGTTCAGTAGTTTGTGAAGATGGGGTAACTCTAGATGGAGTTGTAATGTCAGGAACGATGTGTAGTTTTGACGGTGGTGGTTGGAAGACTAAATCTAATGGGGGAACTTCTCGACATGGATTTAGCGTTACAAACAATGAATGTATGGTCTCTAATATGACTCTTCAAACAACGGGAGGTGGGGGAACTGCATATGATGCCTTCAATGGACATGCAGATTCAGACCAGTTGACGGTCTTTAATCTCTATATTGAGGACTCTGACGGAGTAGGAATGGACTGTAGAGGCAATCAAACCAGAATATACGGTTGTTGGATTGGATTGTCTGATGAAGAAGGGATTTATACAGCAGGAAATAGATGTGTAATAAACGGAAATAATGTCCAAGAACCTAGTGGCAATGGGATAGGTGCAGATGGCGATGATTGCACCATTACAGGAAATATCGTGAGGAAAGGCTCGGAAACTGGTGGCTCTACTGTTAATTTAGGCAGTGGGTCAAATGATCATGTTGTTGTAGGTAACAGGTTAGGTGGGGCAGTTAATGACAGTTCATCAAGCTCGACCATAACTGGCAACGATACGGATACATTAACATAGAGGAATAATATGGCAACATTAACAAGCGATGAGCAAAAGGAATTTACGGCAGACCAGTTAACAGAAATTGCCAAGATGTCGGAATCCAGATTGATTGCGACAGATAAATATTTGGAGGCAAGAACTCCAGAATATTATCGTTCAATGAGACTTGGCTCTTGGAAGGCTAAAACAGCTAAACAGTTGAGAGCTATAGCGTGCTTCAAAAGTGCTGTGCATAGCAATAGTTCCGTCACGATTACTTGGGCAGATGAATGCGATTTAACTGCCACTCAAAAGACTTACGTGGAAGACATGATTGGTACTGTAGACAAGTCAGCCAATCAACTTATAGAAGAAGCTATAGATGGGGCGTTATCTACTAACCAAAGGTTAACAGCTTTAGAGGGCTAATATGGAGACAGTGCCATTCCCAAACTATGTTTATAGATGTGTAGTCACAAGGGTAGTGGATGGAGACACCGTAGATGCAGATATTGACTTAGGGTTTAATATGTTCAGTAAGGATCGAATCAGGCTGATGGGTATTGATACTCCGGAAAGCCGTACCAGGAACCTGCATGAAAAACATCACGGCCTGGCGAGTAAAGAGAGATTAAAACAACTACTCAAAGGGGCAGAAACGATACCATCCAAGAGAGGCAAAAAACAGATTTATCTTCAGACGAGTAAGGAAGGAAAAGGAAAGTTTGGTAGAATACTTGGAACTCTCTGGGTAAATGGTCAAAATGTAAATGAGATTTTAATTGCAGAAAACCATGCTCGACCTTATTTCGGAGGAAGTAAGGGAGAGTTAGGTGAATGGACTCAGGAGATCGATGGAATTGATTACTGTTGGACTCCAGGCGGATACATTAAACATGAAGGAGAAATATAGATAAATGGATAATCCTCAGATCACTGATGCAGACCTTCAATTGCTTTTAGCTCAGAATCCTCTAGCGGCAGAACAACTCCGGCGAATAATGGCGGAGAGACAAAAAGAGGAGTTGAAGGCAGAATTAGCAGCGTTAAAGGGAGAAACATTAACACCTGTCGACGACGCTTCTTCTAATGGAAAAGTCAAAGAGGCTGTAATTGCGGAGTCTTAATGGCAATAAAATATGCAATTCTAGTCGATTGGAATAATGACGGTGACTTTAGTGATACACATGACGATATCACTGGAGATACTCTCAGCATGTCCTGGTCGAGAGGCCGTGATTACGCCTCGGCTCTTGAAGGTAAATCAGTAGCAGGTAAATTAAGCGCGACTTTAGTTAATACCAATGGTAAATATTCTCCAAGTAATACAAGCTCTGCTTTAACAGGCTCGATCCTTCCAGGAAGATCGGTTAAAGTGACCGCAGGTGATTCTACATTCCCTCAGACCTTTCCAATTACTTTCTCTGATACTGTTAGGTGGCAGGGAAAGTTGGACCGAATACTTCCTGCTCCTTCTACCCAGGGCGTGAAAACATGTGCATTGACGGCTTTTGGCAATCTTGGATACCTAAATCAATTTGAAGTTCAGTTAACCTCTCAGACTAATAGAAGAACAGATCAAGCCGTCGGAGATATTCTGGATAATCTTGGATGGGCAGGTGGTGACAGGTCACTTGATACTGGACTAACAACTATTAGCAGGTTTTGGATGGCTAAAAAGAAAGGCATTGATGCTCTCCGTTTGGTAGAGGAAACGGAAGCAGGATTTATAAAAGAAACTAAGGATGGGAAGATTGGTTTTGAGAATAGACACCATAGGCTGACGGAAAGCGCATCTACAACTAGTCAGGCTACATTTTCAGATGCGTCTAGTGCAACTAATACATTTGCATCTATAAGTCAGACTGATCCTCTCTCTACTATTGTTAATCATGTTGAGGCAACTGCCAGAACTTATGACACCGCATCTGTAGCAGTCTTATGGACTCATCCGGAGACCGGCTCTTCAAGTCCTACGCTTGCTCCTGGAGAAGCTAAGACTTTTGAAGCTGAGTATCCTAATCCAGATTCTCCTAACAATGCTGAAGAGGTAGATGCCTGGACTACTCCTGCAGCAACTACGGATTACTTGGCTAACACTGCTTCTAATGGTTCTGGAACTAATAGGACATCTGATATAGCGGTAACTAACGAAAAGACTGCAGAGCGTATGGTTATGACTTTCACTAATAATTCCGCCGATGATATTTATATGACAAAGATACAAGCGAGGGGAACAGCAGTTGCAACTAAAAATCCCTGCACTGTTAGATCAATAGATACTACATCGCAGACCGAATACGGTGAGAGGAAGTATGTAGCAAAAACTAAATTTATTCCGACGACTACGGAAGCACAAGATTGGTGTGATTATCAAACCAGTATTTACGGCTCACCTATTGAAATTATTGATTTGGTTATTCCCTCGAATGAAACATCAATTAAATCTGTGCTTGCGCGAGACTTATCAGACCGCATAACTGTCACAGCCAACAATGATTCTCAGCTTGGAGTTAATGCTGATTTCTTCATTGAGAGCGAGACTCATAATGTTAGCCTAGGTGGTTCAGAGCATATAGCCCAGCTAAAATTATCGCCGGCGACAGGTGGATATTCGCAGTTCTGGGTTCTTGGAACGTCTACATTAGGAACTGAAACAGTACCGGCTTTTTAGGAGATATTATGGCCTGGACCACACCAAAATCATGGACTAGCACAATGGTCACAGCGGCATTGATGAACACTCATATTAAGGCGAATCTTGATGTCTTATCTTCCCATGCTCACAGCGGAGCAGCCGGAATGGGAGCAAGTACATTATCCGGAGTGACTTTAACTGCTCTTGTCTCTCCTCAATTAGCTGACCAATCCGGTTCACCTAGTGTCGCAGGAAGGCTTCAGAGAAATGGAACAAACTTGGAATATTATAATGGTAGTGCTGTTGTTGGGTTGTACGCTGATGGTGCTACTGGCGTTGCGACGCTAAGAACACTAGGAACAGGAGCTACCCAGGCGGCTGCAGGGAACCACACACATAGCTAATGAGTATCACAACGATTACAGCACAGCCGATGTTACGAATACCAAAGAGGCCAAAGCCTCCAGGGTATATCCGTTTGAATCGCAATATCTCACAAGGATTTGCTTATGAGTTTCCATTTAGATTCCCATCATTAAAATAGAGGTAAATTATGGCTTGGACAACTCCATTAGATTGGACAGGAATAACAAATAATATAGTTACTGCGGCACAGCTAAATCAACAGGTTAGGGATAATATGAACGTATTATCTACTCACGCTCATTCTGGTGCGGCAGGGATGGGATCGTCTACTCTCTCGGCAGTAACGTTGGCATCGGTTGTTAATATGACATTTGCCGACCAATCGGCTAATCCGGATGCGGCAGGAGAACTCCAGAGGAATGGTAATAACCTTCTTTTCTATGGTTCTTCAGCAGTTAATATTACCCAGGCAGATGCCGCTGCAGGAACGGCATCTCTCAGGACTTTAGGAACAGGAGCAACAACCGCTGCAGCAGGGAATCATACTCACACAATAACAATTGAAGCCACAACCACAAAAGATCATTCCGATAGAGGGTTTGCGAATATTGGAACTAGTTCGAGTACCGATGTAGATATCGTTACTCAAACTCATACAGGAGACAACACGGCTAATGCTGTCTTAGTACAGGGAGTATTAAATGCCAGTTATAACGGTGATGTTCTTCTTAAGGTCTGGGCGGCTTCAAGTGTTCTTGAGTCGAGGACATTAACAGGTGAGAATGGAGCAACAACTGGCGGTCGACCAGTTATTCTATCGGGTATATATCAACTTCCTTCAACTTCTTCGATTACTTATAAGGTTACTGCATCTCCTGCAAATGCGACCGCAAACAATGCGGCTGTATGGGCAGGGATTAGAATAACTGAATTAACTGTAATGGTATGAGCGATAAGATAACAACTCCATCAGAAAGAATCTTGGAACGCATTGAGCGTATTGATTCCAAGATTAGTTTAAGCATGATTCCATCTTTTAAAGGTCTTTCACGCAGATTAGTCTATATAAATATACTGTTATGGATTTTAATTTTGAGTGTTTGGGCTTTGTCTGGAATAGTTATAGCAGGATATATATATGGCTAACGGAGACAAAACCACATTATCAGGCAGAGAGCTTATCCAACTGGTGATATTTACGCCTGTCGTATTCGTATGGTTGTTTTTAGCGGCTAGGATCGTCTGGTCTGCAAGTAGTAATCCTGAGACGCTAGATAATATTGAAGGTCTATTAACCGCTTTGGCTGTGCTAACGATTCCAGTATCAGCAGGATTGGGCAAGATATTTGAAGGAGGAAACAACGATGAAAAAAATTAAGCTAGTTATAAAAGAAAGGCAGATCAAGTTTCCCAGACTTCCAGTGGTTGGTGTTTCACTTCCACTGGATTTTTCTTTTAAGATGCCAAGTCTTCAAGGACTAGACTTTGGGTCTAGGGCGAAGTCTATAATCTTTGGAACGATACTGGTCAGCGGATTTGTAATTGGGGGTGCAGTCTACTTTGCTATACAGGGAATTGACCCAGCACCAGTTTATCCACAGGCGGCATCTTATGATGCGGCAAGGTCGCAACGGTTAGGACATGAAACTTTGGGAGTTGGTAATAAGATAGCCGACGACTCTCAGCAGGGAACTATGACTCTGGAATTAAATATTGGAGGAGCCAGGATCGAGAAGATAGCTTTTAGCAATATGGATATCGGTAAGGTGTCCGGACTTACTGATGCTATTAAAATCGGAGCATCTACAGGAACTATTATCTGTGAGAATTTAATCCTAGAAGATGTGGAGGCAACTGATTTTCTCATGGCAACAAGCACAGCTTACGCTTTCAGAATGGAAAACATTGTTGCAGATGGTTTAAGCGTAAGTCCTACATTAAGTAGCTCTCCGATTCAATACAGCTTTGGAAGCAATCGAGGTGCTTTAAATGTGCCAGAAGTTAGTGGAGGTACTTTCGACAGGATTCTTATTTCTTCTAATGGAACCTCAACGGTCGGAACCATTGAGTTCAAAAATGTTAGAGCCTACGGTGCAGGGATAACAATAACAGATATTGCATGTGGTTCAGTGACCATTAAGGGAACTGAATCAGGTAAGTCGGTATTCGGAGATGGGACCGGCATTGACACACCGTCATATACTATAAATAATACATTGAAGGTTCAATCCAATACTTTGATAAATAATATCGAAAAGCCAATCAGCATCAAATAAGGGAAAAGTTACTCCTGGGTATAATATGAGCAAAAAGAAAAAAATAGCGATTACTGCTTTTTTACTAACTGTAATAGGAGCATTAATAGGAACTAAGGTTGGGCGTAGCTAAATGGAAAGGCAGGTGTGTAATCTGCCAATGGTTAGAATCTCAACGAGGTAAAAACAGGAACTCTATGGATAGAATGCACAGAGTTAACCTGGAAGTAGAGCATAGAAGAAGAGTGCCATATGAGATCATAGAAAGATGAATTTAGCTTAATCGAAAGCGACAGGTGAAAAAATAATGAACTGGTTAGGGAAAATACGACCACAGATAGCACTTTCCATTATTGGATTAACGGCAATTTCAGTAATAGCTATCTTTCAGCCTGGTGAGCAATATATAGCCATAGCGACCGGATGCACTTCTGGAATAGTGGCTCTTGGATTGAAGCTCTTAGAAAATGAATAATGATTTCTAAATTAAAATATATATTTCTATCCGCATTATCAGTCTCTCATGATGCCTGGTGCTTAAAGTGCAGAAATAGAGAAAAATCATCTATAGTGAAACATGTTCAAGAAGGCTCAAAAAAAAGAATCGTTGGTAGATGTAGAGTTTGTTCCACGACAACATCGACCTTTATCTAGTGAGATATATTTTCCAAAAGAGTCATATGGTGAATGTCAGGTTAAGGTATGTAGGCAATTTAAAACAGTGTTGGCAGATGGGTTATGTGTGTATCATTGGGATATGAATACGCCTAATTAGTATATTATTCTCCCTATAAGAAAAGACCTGTGAGTTATTCGCCTCTCTCACAGGTCTTTCAGTTTACTAATTCGTTGGTCCTGGCTCTCCAGGGTTATCTGATCATTCGATCACCTATCGTAAAATTTCCGACCTAGGCACTTCATCGGAACCATCAACGCCCCACCAGCTTATATGTGTGTCACGCCCATTTTTTTTAAATTTCTTACTTTCTAAAATCTTAGCAACGGATTTCATTTGGCGTTTTGTTAGATTGTTGATAACGATAGAATAATCTTTCGTTTGCATTTTTGGTTTCTCCTTTATCCTGTTCTTTTAATGTAAGTACAGATTAGCATAAGGGTTGACGAATGTCAACTACCTGTGGTAATCTATACACATCTTAAAAAGAGGTGAATGAAATGGAACAGGCGATAAGAGAATGTAATCTTTTGATCCAGGAAAACTACATGACGGTGGCAGAAGCTAAAAGGCTATTAAAACGGCTTTGCCAGGAAAGGAGAGTAACTAATGGATAAGCAGCAGGAATTGACCTTTAGGGCATTTTTTGAATATGACTTTGAGGCAGAAGATGGAGAATTTGGAACAACCTACGGAGTAAAGTTACTAAAAGAGACATTTCCAGATGCGTATCGCATCAAGGGGATGTCTATGTTTTATGTTCCAAATGTAGGAACATTTGTTGTTACCTGTCGCAGGTTGGCACTTGTTCGAAGGGTATCAAATAACGGCAGGACTCCAAAGCCGGCAAGTTTTCAAGAGCCATTAAATTGTTGATAACGGAGAAAAAGAAATGAAGAAAGATAGACCCTTATCAATAGAATTAGGCTTGTTTAGGGAAGGATTATTTCCAGAATCACCAAAACAGTTAGAATTAGTGTCAATTAGTGCCAATTTAGGGTCTGAATTGAATGCTGTTTGGCATAGTAGATTACCTGATATTCACCCTTCCAACATCACTCGAAACAGGAATTATATTTGTTTTGCCACGATGTTCGATTGGAGATATTTTTCTGCCGGTATATGGTCTTCTCCTGTCAATCAGAGTTTTGATATAGATTCTGTATTGGAATTAAGGCGGTTGGCTATTTCTCCGGAATCTCCCAAATTCACAGCAACTTGGATGCTGTCAAAAATGATAAAGGACATTCAAAAGAAAATACCTAAAATAACTCGGTTAATTTCTTATCAAGATACTGACGTTCATACAGGTACAATATACAAAGCCGCCAATTGGAAAAATATGTCCACTGTTAGATATAGATCATGGAATGAAAGCCGCGAACGCAATAATTCCCAGTCGACAGCAGATAAGATTCGATGGGAATATCACCTATGCTAGCTATAGTTAACAGAGGATTTGGTCAAACCATAAACAAAAGTTAGGAGTAATATGAACAAAGAAGAGCATGGGAAACTAGAGATCAAAAAGCTCACTGTGAGTGAAGGTCAAAGCGAAGAAACTCTATCTTTTCACGCATCTATTTATTGGTTAGGTGAAAAGGTTGGAGCGGCTTCAAATGATGGAACTGGTGGTTGTAATTCAATAGTGTTAGATGAAGGCAAAATCAAATATTTAGATAGGATGGAAAGTTACGCATCTCAGTTTACATTTGAAATCCAAGTTCCTAATGGCAAATTAGAAAGTGTTAGCCATAGCCTGGACACATACATATCGGACTTAGTATATGACAAGCATCAGTCCGTTGGTCACTATTGGGGACCTGACCGGAGAGCAGTAGAAACACACGGAAGAAGACTCAAGTCGATAATGAAAGGATTGTCTTTTAATAACTAGAATCTTCATCCGAGCGGTGATGGTGTAATGGTAACACAACTAACTAACCAGTTAGACGAAGGCGGTTCAATTCCGACCTCACCGCTCCAAAATATAAAATACGAGGGAAAGATATGATTACTGAGACCATTGACGGTACATATTTAGTAGCGAAGCCTGGACCTGTTCCATTTGGCAAAACACAATCTAATCACTCCGTCGCGGTGTATAGATATTCTTTTGGATTAGTTTGCGATATCGATGGTTCATACAGAGACCGGACATCTTTAGAATGCTCACATATCAAGGCAGTTAGAGAATTTATTAATAAGGAGCTTTAACTTTGGATAATAAATGGAAGCGATCCTCGAGGGCAGAAAATCCTCAGACTAGCAAAGATGCCGAGGCGTTTATTAACGAGAAGGGTATTCGAAAAACTCACGCTCAAATTGTTCTGGATTTGATTATTAATGCTCCTGGCAAGACGACAGGTGAGATTGGCGAGCTAAGTGGATTAGGCCAGATGGAAAGTCGGAAGAGACTTTCTGATTTAAAAAACAAAAACTTAATTAGGATGGGACCGAGTAAGGTTTGGCTTGGAAGTGGTAGAAATCAATCAACCTGGTATCCAATTATACCAGAGCCAATTCAGACCAAAATGGCATTCCAATAGGTAGGTTACGATGGTATACTGTAAGTTCGCAATTAGAAAACAGAGGTGAATTTATG